>OBKS01000414.1_pt1 | contig 42707 bp, 39 predicted proteins | sample 1517381 | NCBI WGS metagenome assembly OBKS01 (sample SAMN04571686, study PRJEB22368) | human gut metagenome | biome: human gut; material: stool | host: Homo sapiens | place: Luxembourg | collected 2012-08-03 | reverse complement strand
TTTCGATCGCCGCATAATAGCCCGAATAATATCGTTCATTTTTACAACGTGTATCCTGCTCTGCTCCAAAAGTATTTCCCTAAACTGGGCAATAATGTAATCGTTACAAATGGTATTGGGACGGATTTGCAACCGCGACTCAACGGGCAAGATTATGACACCGATTATGGCTATGTTACTGACCAGCGGGAAATTGTTGATTTGGCGAGAAAAGCTTATAAGGAGTACCCAACTATTATCAATGAAATTCCGCTTGCAGGGACGAGTAGCTACAATAAAGACATGAACAGCTTTTCAGAGATGGACAGTACGATTTCTGGTAATCAAATCGGCATCGGACAGAGTAGTGATATTGCACAGTTGGCATTGAGTTATTACTTTGATCGTTACGCTGATAAAGGGGAAAAGGATGTACGGCTTGAGGAGATTTTCGTTATTTGCTCTGTGATTGCACAAGTCTGCATTGATGGAGCAAAAAGGATTTATGACATTACACCATCCGGAGAACTGAAGAGTCTGAAGAAAGAAATTATGGAGTATGTTTCAGATGGCAAAATCTATCCATGGTTTTTCTATAAAAGCAAGAAAAACAAGCAGAAGGATAAGTGTAAAATAACGGAAGACGAAGTTCGGATGTTCAAATGTCCCATGGATATTTTGAGTGACATTATTGATAAGAAGGTAATCGACACACGAGTTGAGAAGCAATATCAAGTTGCCCGGTACAAATATCTTGATTATTTTATGGAACCGCTGTCTGATGGTGAAAAAAGTGGTCATCAATTCAAAAAGGTCAAAGAAGCTGTTGAGCAGTATGACAGAGCGGTAAAAGATCTGAATAAATCGGACGAAAATTACGAGTGGCAGTTGGACAATGCTTTTTCTGAATGCATGACGAAAATTAAAAAATGGAAGCTGAAACAGGGAACAATGAGAGCATTGATCGTCTATGCTTTGAGTAGTAGATGTAAATGCCCGAGCCGAATGATGACAGTACTTTATGATTATAATTCAGAATTGTTTTTGAATTGTTTCAAAAGTGGCAAAATTGAATAAAATTTTGAAAATAATTTGCGAAAAGTACATAAAAAATAAGCGGAATCAATATTGCCCTATGAGAGAAAGAAAAGCTCCGCAACGTTGATAGAAACAGCGTTATGGAGAACCAACGTATAGGAAGATACACTCTCTCATGGGAGGAAGAAAGAAACGTAGGTCGAGTAGTCTTTACCGAAGATAAGATCATGATGGATCCAACACTGTCATGGTCTTATTTTTATGTCAAAAAAAGATGATATATAAAAAAAATAAAGGAGATATAAGAAAAAATGACGCAAGAGCAATTACGTAAACTATACATGGAAAGGCTGAAACGGGAGAAACAGTGTTACATCGCGCAAGAAACAAATATTAATTCTGCTGTCCTTTCCAGATTTAAGAATGGGAAAATTGATCTATTTCCGCATCTATTTAAACGGCTAGAGGAATATTTAGTCGGCAAAACAGCCGGAATAATCACAGGAAAAAATGATGAGTAAAACATTCGATTCATGGGACAAGTTGAAGAAATCCCTACAAAAAGAAGTCAGAGATGCTACGGAAGAAGCAGTTGAAAAATCGTTTCAAGATCTGCACGAGAACGTGGATAATTTCTATATTGCTCCCGAAGGCCGGTATCATCGAACAGGGCAGTTATCAGAAAGTCCAGAAATGCGATTATATGGTAGTGGGGATTTGTATACTGGGGAGCTGAGTCTGGATACGACATATCAGTATTATCCGGCGGGCAGACCGACAGATGTTATCTATGGCTATGCGGAAGATGGCGGACTACTGGGCAATGGTGGATTCTGGCAGAAAACACAATTTAATATAAAAGAAAATATTAACGAAGCATTTGGAAAACGATTCAAAAAATAAAAAATTACGAGGAGGACATAAAAATGTCACTAACAGAAAAACAAGTAAAATTACGGGAATATCTATCAATTTCTGAAGGAGAAAGAGTCTGTTTCAAGTTTCGAGACGGCGGTGCAATCACTGGAATTGTGGCAAATAAAACAGAGCCGTATCGTATTGATGTGGAAGTTGGAGAGCGTATAATTCCCGTCAGTTTCTTTTCAGATGTAGAAGGTGTCTTTCGAGATCCTTATCCGACATGGGAAGAAGATAACAACATCATCGGGAAAAACTGGGTATGTAAAGCCTATAATATGAAGGAAAATACAGGGGATAAGGAATTTGTTCAACAACTGATGGACAAATGGGGTAGCTTAACTGAAAGCGATAAGTATATTATTTCGGATGTGATGGCAGAGTCTCTAGTGGGAGAAAATTTTAAACTGTTTCTCGATGCAGCTATAAGTAAGTCTGAAGAAAAAGAGACATTTGAGAATCTGGGCCGTGTATTCTATTATGCTTTTTCCATATATAGCGTATCCAGTCTGCTCCAAGATACTATGAAAAAGATGACTGAAGAAAAACCGGAAAAGGAGCAGTAATATGGCAGAAGATTTTCAAGTAAAAATACAAGCTGATCTCGATACGGCGCAAGCCGATGAAAAGATTGAAAAATTAATCAATAAGAAGCGCACGATTCGATTGGATGTCGATATCAACGGACAGAATGCGAAAAGTATCACAGACAATATTCAAAAAGGGCTAAGCAAAACTAAGCTCGACACATCTAATATCAGCAAACAAATAGCTGATTCGTTTAATATTTCTGACAAAGGTGTCATCTCAAAAATCCAATCCCAATTAAATGAAATGATGACAAGCTTGAGCAAGACCTGGAGTGGCAAAAATTTTGATTTTAAGAATGCATCCGGCTTCTATTCCGGCATGGATCAAATGGCAAAAACTGTCACTGAAAATGCCAGAATTATTAAGTCAGCGACCGGAGTATACGATGATTTCTACAACTATTTCAACCGAAAAAAAATTTATGTTTCAGACGAGCTGAAGAATGCATTAGGTACAGAGCAGTATAAAGAGCTTCTGAATAATAATATTGGAAAAATAGTCCGGGATGCCACAAAAGGTGTTTCGATTGATTCCATTTGGGGAGAGATGTCAAATCTGTTTCCGGAGCATTTCAGCGAGAGCATCACAAATCAAGTGGATCAGATCGTATATGCTATGGATCTTCTGAAGAAAGCTCGGACAGATATGAATGAGGTGTTCACTTCTTCCAATATGACCGCACAGCAAAAGGGCGAGATTAATAATTCAGCCTACGCAGAAGTTTTGGAGATGAGCAAGAACCTTCAGAGCAATCTTCAGAAAAATATCATGGATGCGACAGAAGCGGCAAAAACAACTATTAAAATTGATGTTCAGCTTGATAAGGAGAAGATCGCTGCGGATATTCGAAGCGCGATCGAAAGTGCATCCTCTGGTGCGGGTGAAGCTATTAAGCTTAACTTGGATATTAATGAGGAGCAGTTGCTATCGAATCTGCAAAGTGCAATCCGTAAACTGACTACAGGGGATGAATCTGTTAAGGTTGAGATTGATGTTGACAAATCGGATCTGCAAAGCAAGTTAAATAAAGCTTGTGAGGAGATGGATATTCCGGTTAAATTTAAAATTGATTCGGACGAAATCGCATCTCAGATTAAGGCGGCAGTCGACAAGATTACAGATATTGAGTTGGATTTAAAAGTTAATACCAACAGCGTGAAGCAGTCGGTTGATGATGCAATCAAGGACAAGATTGAGCCGGAAGTAGATCCCTCTGGAATTACGCAGTTGCAAAATATATTGCAGAACGTAAATGGAGCAGGGCGGCAATCACAAAGTATCTTCCAGTCATTAGGAAGTACGTTTAAAGATGCTTTTTCCGCTTATAGTGCTGCAAATCTGCTCCAAGATGCGATTTATAAAATTGGCGATGCCGGGCGGGCAGTCATTAGTACTGTACGTGAGCTGAATGATTCCTTGGTATCATTACAGATGGCAACGGGAGATGATTATGATACTGTAAAGAATCTGATGCAACAATACAATGCTCTGGGACAAGAGTTAGGCGCGATTACAACAGATGTTGCAAGTGGTGCTGATGCATGGTTAAGACAAGGAAAATCTTTAGAGCAAACTAATACTTTGCTGAAAGATTCCATCGTACTAAGCAAAGTTTCTAGATTGGATGCGGAAGAAAGCACACAATATCTAACTGCGGCTATGAATGGTTATAATGTGGCAGTTGATAATGTTATGGGCATCGTTGACAAAGTATCAAAAGTTGATCTTGAATCTGCAACCGATGCAGGTGGTCTGATGGAAGCTATGTCCAGAGTCTCTACCATGGCAAATACCGCTGGTGTAAGCATGGATAAGCTATTAGGCTATATGGCATCCGTTGGAGAAATCATGCAACCGAAAAGTATGTCAACACTTGGTACGGCGTTCAAGAGCATTTTTGCAAGAATGTCGGATATTAAAGCACAGAATTATGAATTGGTCGATGATGACGGAACAGTTGAGTTACTTTCTGACGTTGAAAGCAGTTTGAAAAAAGTCGGAATTGATCTTAGAAAAACTGTTACAGAATATAACAGTTATAGTGATGTTCTGGATAATCTTGCTGCAAAATGGAGCACATTAAATCAAGTCCAGCAGAACGAGCTTGCAAAAGCATTTGCTGGCACAAGACAGCAGGAAGTATTTCGTACTCTTATGGAGCATTATGACAGGGCGCAAAAATATGCAGAGGTTGCAGAAAATTCTGCTGGTACAGCTGAAAAGAAGTTTCAGGACAATTACCTTTCTTCTCTTGAAGCAAAGACGAATGCGCTCAAAGCAAGTTTTGAATCATTGAGTTCATCACTTGTTTCCGATGATATGTATAGTTGGGCATTAGACGGAGCGAAGGCTGTTACTGATTTCGCAGAGCAAACGAATATCTTAAAAGGTGCGCTTGCAGGACTTGGAACTGCGGGAAGTCTTTTTGCCATGAAACAGCTTGTTCTTGGAGTCGGAAGTGCAATCAAAGAATTTTCGCATCTCGGACAAGCGATGTCAATGCTAAAAACTGGTACAGGTGTTACATCTAATATGAGTCAGCTTTTGACGTTGACACAAGGAATGTCAAAATCGCAGACAGCACTTGTGTTATCCAGTACGGAGTTAAGCACAGCACAGAGAACGGCGATCCTGATGAATCGAGGTTTATCCGCCAGTGAAGCCGAGGCAGAACTTTCGACGATGGGCTTGTCAGCCGCAGAAGGTACTGCAACAGCAACAACTATGTCTTTAGGATCTGCGTTTAAAGGTCTTTTTGCTACACTTGCAGCCAATCCAATTTTTCTTTTGACAACAGCTGTCACTGTAGGCGTTGCGGCATGGCAGAGCTATAACCAATCTGTGGAGGAATCAATTCAGCACACAAAGGATTCCATAGCAGAGATAGAGGAACGTAATAAGTCTATTGACGACAATATCAGTAAAGCACAGGAACTAAGGGATTCTCTCGATTCTGGAAATCTTACTGAGCAAGAAGCATACAATACAAAAAGTCAGCTCCTTGATATCCAAAGTCAATTATCTGATTCCTATGGTGAGCAAGCAGATGGAATTGATCTGGTTAATGGTAAGCTGGATGAACAAATTGAGAAAATGCATCAACTTGAACAACAAGATGCAAAAGACTGGTTGAACGATTCTGACCACGAGACTGCATATAAAAAAGCAAAGAAGGAAATGACCAAAAATGATTATGAATTATCATTTGGAAATACACCTACTATTGCTTCTCTAGGCGAAGCCCCTATTAAGTCGGAATATACTGATAAAGATGTATTTAACAGCCTTTTAAAAGACTATAATAGTAGAAAAGCCCAAGTAGAAGAAATTCAGAAAGCGGCAAAAAGTGCCGGATTAACAGAATATGATAAATCTGGAACTGGCCAATTTTATTTAGGATTTGAAAATGAGACTGTTTCTGGTGCAGACGAAAAGCTGCAAAACTTTTTATCTACTATTAAAAATGTAAAACGACAATTCGAAGATAACGGAGAAACAACAGATTATTTTGATACCGTAATCAGTGAAGCAGAAAAAGCAGATAAATCTTATCAGGAAATTTTAGATAAACATAAAGATAATTATGAATCAGGTTTAAAATTTTCCATGCTTGCAGAAGGTTACGGTAATAATAAACCAGCCACAGTATACCAGCAGTATGCGGATGCTGTAGACAAGTATAACGAAGCTTTGCAAAGCGGCGATACATCTAAGATCAAAGCGGCGAAAACTGCATTGGATGGAGTGAAAGCTTCCGTAGATAATATTGTCAGTAGAGATTCCGGTAAAAAATACAAGGAACTGTTTGACGAGATTGCAGATGGTATTGACACAGCATCCGAAAAGACTTATGAGTTCAAAGAACGTTTATCCGGTAGAGGTACAGATAAATTAAACAATACTGTACTTTCAAAGCTCAAAGAGTTGAAGAATTACACAGACATTGACCTCAAGAGTATCAATCTTGACACAAGTGATGTTGTGGCTGGTAAAGATGCTTTGCGTATGGCAGTCAATGAAGCAATGGATCTCGGAATTGTTTCCGATGATTCTGCTGAAAGTGTGGCAAAAGTTGTTGATCTCTTAACGGATATGGGAATGACAGCGACCGTATCCATGGGTCAAGTGGATGATTCCTTCTCAGAAGTTAATACTACCATTCAGCAAGCACAAGCAAATCTGGAAACGCTCAAGACGATTATGTCTGAATCGGTTTCGGGATCAGGTATTTCTGCTGATAATGTCAAAGCATTTAGAGAGATGTTCGGAGATGATGCAGAGCGTGCTCTGGAGAAAACCGCAGACGGTTATCATATCAATCGTGAAGAACTGGCAAAACTACAGGCGCAACAATCTGAAATGAACAAAGCGGATTATCTTTCCGGCCTTGCAGATCAACAGGAAGCTCTGAGACAAATCGAGGAGCAGATTGCCGATGCAATGGTCAAAGGCCAAGATGTCAGCGGCTTACAGGCACAGCGCGAAGGTATTTTGGATAATATTTCCTCACTGGAGGATTTAGCATATCAGTATCAAACTGCTACTTCTGCTTATCAACAATGGCAGGATGCTATGTCCGGTGGTGAAGAAGGTGATATGTATGACTCCATCCAAGGTAACATGGAATCCATCAAAGATCTCTACGATAAAGGACTTGTGGGAGAAAACAAATTCCGAGAGTTTGTTGATCTTATGTCCAATAAGGATCTGACCAATGCCAGTGTAGATGAAATCGTTGCAGCTTACGAAGAATCCTATCCAAAGATGGAGCGTTACTTTACAGAAGGCCAGGAAGGATGCCAAGCATTCTTGCAGGACATATCCAACCTTAATTCTGAATGGGCGCACATGAATGAAGATGGTTCCTGGGAAATTAACTTTGGTGTCGGAAACGATCAAGAGATTGCGGATGCACTGGGAATTGATGTGGAAGCTGTGCAATCAGTACTAAGAAAACTGCATGATTTTGGCTTTGACATCGACCTCGATCAGCCGGTTAAGTCTCTGGAACAGCTAAAGACAGAAGCTCAATCAGCCAAAGAAGTTCTTGATGGGATGGGTGAGACTTCACTTGATAGTATCAATCTGGACACGGATTCTTTCAGTGAAATCACAGATGATATTGATAAGGTTAAAGAGTACATCCAGCAAATCAATGATGCAGATTTGGAACCAGAAGTTCGGACAGAACGTTTGGAACAAGCCAATAATATTCTTGATTATCTCGTTCAGAAACAGCAAGAGGCTGGACATACAGATATTATCATTGATGCAGATGCAAGCTCTGTTGATCAGAAGATTTCTGAGCTGAAGAGTCAACTGGAGCAGTTCAGAAATGATGACGGTACGATTCCTGTTAATGCCGATACACAGGATGCGGTAAACAGTCTGCAATCTTTGTATGTTACAAAACAGGAATTGGAAAATTCTCCTGCAGTAATGCAGATTGATGCTTCACAAGTAGATGGGGCATTGGGCGATGCTGTTAGTAAACTACAAGAGTATCAAAACGCTGTTGAGACTTTAAATGCTCAGAATCTTATGAGCAAACAGGGTATTGACATTGATACCACAGACGCGCAGCTAAAGGTTCAGCAATTAGCGGGTGATTTACAGAATCTGGATGCGGATACACAGGCAAAGTTGGGACTTGACGATTCTGATTTTCAATCCAAATTGTCTAATATTAAAAGTCACCCACTTGATGTAGAAGCTGGTGTCAATCTTGATCCAAATGCACTTGCTGATGTATCTAAAAAGATCGAAGGAATAACGGCAAAAGTATGGGTTGATGCTGGAGTAAAAGAGGATGCAATTAAGAATTACACCCCAGAAGATAAGCCAGCAACGGTTAAATACAAAGTGGATCATTCAGAAGTAGATGCTTATAACCCTAAGGATCTTACAAGAACGGTCACATATGGCATTTCAGTAACAGGCTTTGAAAACATTCCTAAAGATAAGACAAGAACTCTTACCTATAATATTAAGACCAATGGTAAAGTAGCAGAAGTAAATGGTACGGCACACGCTATAGGAACTGCTCATGCGGCAGGTACTGCAAGCCGTAATTGGGGGCTTGCTCACAATGAACCACATGCGCTTGTGAATGAATTGAAACCAGAAGCAATCGTTCGGGATGGTAAGGCGTTTATCTTGAATGGCGGCGATCCTACTTTTGCAAATCTGAAGAAAGATGATGTTGTATTTAACGGAGATCAGACGGAGCAGTTACTTGAACATGGTTATGTTACTGGCTCTCATGCACAACTTGCAGGTGGCGGTTATTCTTTAGGTAGTGCGTTCTCTGGCGGATCGGGAAGATTTAATGTTGGAAGTTCTGGAACAAAAGCAGATTCTTCCACATGGGAAGACAAAAAGAAACAGAATAATACCAGCCCTAACTCATCTTCTGGTAGCAGTAGTAGTAGAAACAGTGGAACATCTTCTGGTGGTTCAACTCGATCATCTTCCGGTGGTTCTTCCGGAGGCTCTTCGTCCTCTTCTGATGCAAAGTCAACAACCGAAGAAGTAGTTGATTTTATCAAAATTATGCTCTCCCGTCTGTCTCGTATGACAGAACTTGCAACTGATGCAATCGAACGTGCAGTAGGTCTTGCAAACAAACAAGCAGCAGCGGCAGATGCAATCGGTAAGGCAACAAATGAAATGGTTCATAATCAACGGGTAGCAGATGCTTATCTGGCAAAAGCTAATAGCATTAGTTTATCCGATGCTTATAAGAACCAGATCATGAACGGTAGTATTAATATAGATACCATCACAGATGAAGATCTAAAAAAGAAAATTAGTGACTTCCAAAGCTATTATGAATCTTACTTATCTGCAAGAGACAATGCGTTAAAGCTCGACGATAAAATCACCGAACTCGCTGAGAAACGTCTGGAAATCATTGAAAAAGAATATGATGCGATCGTAGACATCAATGATAAAATCAAAGACGTAGCCGATTCCAAAATATCCTTGAATGATGCACTTGGCGTAGCAATCGACAATCCAGACAATTATGCTAATCTGAATAATTCAATCAAGGCACAGGAAGATACTTATAATCAGCTTACCAAAAAGCTTTCCGATTATCAGAAAGAGATGGAGTCTCAACTTTCCAGCGGCTTGATGCAAAAGGGTTCTGATGCCTATAATTCTGCGCTAAAAAATATTCAAGATTTTACAGCTAAGATTTATGAAGCGGCAACCAGTGCGATCGAACTGAAAAATAAGCTGGATCAGATCAAGATTGATGTCATCCAGTATAAGATTGATGAGTTCCAGAGAAATTCTGACAGAATCGATGCTTATACTTCTCTCAGGGATGCGCAGGATGAAACAGTTTCTGAATCCATGTATCAGAATCGGATTGATAATAACAATGGCATCATCGAACAGAAGCAGAAACAGAGAGAAATTTATCTGAAGAACCAGTCGTATTTTGATGTAAACTCTAAGGAATATCAGAGCTATGCTGATAAGATCAAAGAGCTTGATACAGACACGATCAATCTGATGAAGGATAACGAAGATCTAAAGGACAGCATTTTTGAATTAAGATTTAAGAATCTTGACGATGCCATCCAGAAGTACAGTGACCTTGAAGATGAGCTGAAAAGTTTCCGTGATCTTCTGAACGATGATGCATTCCTTGATAAGCAAGGACGTATCACGGAAGAGGGATTGGCACAAGTTGCTCTCTTACAGCAGAGTATTGGTACGGCAAAACAAAAAATTGCAGATTATACCACGGGTTTGCAAAAACTAAAAGAGTCTTATGACAATGGGGTTATTTCCTTAACGGAATATAATGACAAGTCAAAAGATTACCGTGAAGGTATTCAAGGTTCGATTGCAGATGTGAAATCATATCAGGACAGTCTGGTTGATCTGTATAAGAACGCTATGAGTACAGAGGTTGATTATCTTGATAAAATAATCAGCAAGAGAAAAGAAGCCCTGACACAGCAGAAGGATATGTACGACTATTCTAAGAAGATTAATTCTCAGAATAATAACATAAATAGCCTTAAAGCCCAAATCATGGCTTTAGAAGGGGTGAAATATTTGCTCCTGTAAAATCTATTTAATTGCGGGAAGTCCCCATAAGGTTTAATTGGCTACAACGTAACCGGAAACGGTAGGCGTGAATGCGGTAGAGTTATAAACTCACAGTCCATTATTGGATAGAAACCATAAAAATAATTAAACTAGGGATAACCGGGTGTGCAAGTCACTCAGACGCAGCGAACTTCCTAAGTCAGAAATGATATGGAAGACGTTCAGAGACTAACCCATATTGGGTGGCGCAATGCCTTAATGTAAGACCGCAAGCGATTGGCGGTTTGAAAAATATAGACTATTTGAATATTAAGTGATATTATAAATTTGAGGCGTTCTGTTTTATGTCTACTGATGAACAGGCAGAACACAGTGCGCATACAGATAAAGAATAGAATGGCATCTAACAACAAAAATTTGAACACATTTATTAAAATTTACAGACAATAAAGTGGTATTTTTGTTGATACTGCGAATAGATTTTTCCTTTAGAATTGCATATAATAAATATAAGAAAGGGGAACCTTTCTCAATAAATCTGGTGTGATGCAGCGAAATGCGACTGCTAGAAATACAACCGTAGAAGCACATACCGGGCTAGGAACTGGTGTGTGTGGAGGTTTACAAAGGTAAGGGGTTTACCATAGCCTAGCTAGGTGAAAACCGAAAGAAAATCCCACAATGAAGTAAGAGAGTTAGCACCAGTGACTCTCTTATTTTTATGCACAAGGAGATAAAATGGATGCAATATCAACAGCGTTGACATCTTTTAAAGATTTATCTTTATATGAATATAAATTTAGAATTGCGTATAAAAAACAATTATATGATCTTGAACTGAATTTTGACAATGAAGATTTTTATCATTGCGCCGGATTGCAGTATTTAAAAGACATAGATATTCCCAAAAACGCTTCAAAGTTGTTTCGTGAAATTGTAAACGGCAAAATTACAGACGACTATTTGGAGAAAAGTAAGAAGTACCCATTTCCAAAACCAGGAATAGATGTCCAAAAAAGAATTTTGCACCTAGGTGTTTTAAGAAAATATATAGAAGCAGATAACGCAATTTGGAAATACGTGAAAGAGCAGAATGTCGGAAGTCAGATAAATGCTGATTATATGATAGTTTCTACAGTTGATAATGTGGAAGCATACATATTTCTAAGAAAAAGATCGTCTGACCCAAACGATTTAAAATACTGTATCTGCTCATTTTTTGTTAATCCGATCAGAACATATAATGGAGCAAAAGCATATTGGTTTTATAAATCAAAAGTCAATTTAGAAACAAATGAAGAACAAATATATTATCAGAAACAACCACAGGAGCAGTAAACCTACTGCTCTTTTCTTATACCTCAAATCTTAATTACAATCCCTCAAATAAAATTCAAATAGAAGATATAGTCCCATGCCATACGAAAGTATGGAGAGCAGTTATGCTCTTGTCCACGTAGCGAGTGGATGAAAAGAAAAATGAAATAATCTCGATGCTCAATCTCAAGTTAAGAAATTGAAGCAGCAGCTCAAAGAAGCGCAAGAAGATCTCGATGATACGAAACGTGACCATTCAAACGATATGCAGTCTCAAGGTTACGATAAGCTCAGTGAAGATCTGAAAACTTCTCTTGACAACACCGAGTATGAAATCAGTCATAATGCCGACAAACAGCTTGAGATCATCAATTCTATGCTTGACAAAGCCGTGTCCTCTTACCAAGAAGCATACGGTAAAATCAATTCTATCATCAAAAATACTGGCTGGGTAGGTAGTACGGATTTTAATACTGCTCAGTCTGATCTAAACACAGAGACAGGTGTTAAGAATCAAAATTCCAACGCATCACAGTCTCAATCAAGTGCAAATCAAAATCCATCCAGTGCCGCATCTGGTACAAAAACTGATCCAATTCAAAGTAATGATAAAGCGAATAGTGATCTTGCAGATCAATTAGTCAAACCGGAAGATACAACGAATCGTAAGGTTGCGGAACTAAAGGTGTCTCCTACTTCTACGACACTGGAAGAGGGTAAATCCACAAGTATTACTGCTACAATCAGACCGAACGATGCAGCTAATAAGACTCTTGCTTGGAAATCAAGTAATGAATCAATTGCTACTGTATCCAATGGTACGGTAAAAGCAAAGAAACCTGGCTCTTGTACGATTACTGCTACCACTACCGATGGAAGTGGACTGTCTGCAAAGGTATCAATTAAGGTCAATGCAAAACCAAAACCACCAAAGCCACAGCCGAAACCACAACCAGCAAAAACTGGTGGCGATGGAATTCCTCGTGTTGGCGATGTCGTAACGTTCACAGGATCTTACTACAATGACTCTTGGGGTATGGCTCCAAAAGGTAGTAGATTTTCCGGTCAGCCTGGTGCCGTTGTCATTGACTCTTACACGGCTAGGGAATATGGCGGAAATGGACGTACTACTGGTGATTTTAAGATCCATATCAAAAGTGCGCATGATCCTAATTATAGTGATCTTGGATGGGTACGTCTCAGCCAGATTAGTGGTTATGAAAAAGGTACGGATCGTATTCATGGCGATCAGCTTGTATGGACAAACGAAAATAAAGACACCAAACATCATGGCGTTTCAGAATTAATCTATCGCAAGAAAGATGGTGCTGTCCTTACACCTGTTCAAGATGGAGATTCTATTCTACCAGCAGATTTCGTAAGTAATTTAGCTGCATTAAGTGCAATTGATCCTAAAGAATTCGGTATGAATGTAAGCACTACGCCAAATCTGGTGCAGACGAATATTCCTCAGAATATCAGCAATGTCGGAAATGTAACATATCACTATGATGCGTTACTGAATATCGAAAATGTCGAAGGTAATCTGGATAAGAGTGCTATTCCTGACTTACAAGAATTCATGAAGAAGTCCTATCAGTATACGACAAATCAGATGCAAAAAGATGCTCGAAAACTCGGATGGAAAGCATCAAGATAATAAACTTTTATGGGAGGGTACTGTCAAAGGCACTCTCCTATTTCTATAATTATAACAAAAATTTGGAGGTGAGAACAAAATATGGCAAAAGAATTTAAAGATTTTACGTTTATGGGGAAGAAACTGAGTGATTTAAGTGTGAAATACGTATCTGTGGATTTTGATGGCGATGCAGATGTGAATATGGCGATGGAGAGGGATATGGAATAATAAAAAATTTGGAGGAAAACAAAATGGAACAAACAGTAAATAAACCGAGATGTTATAAGGAAAAGAAGCTACTGCTGGCATATAAGCTTTCAATGGAGCAGACGTTTAATACCGATATAGCTTATGATTTTTGGGCAGAATGGTGGCCCGAAGATTTACAGGTTTTTGCAGAAAATCCGGCAGAGTGGGATAGAGCTTTTACGTGGGTACAGCGATATGTTGAAACGCACGATACAACCCAGATAGAACGTTCTTTGTATCTGAAAAGACATGAGCAGAAACGGAAGCTGAATAAAACATACGGAAAGTTGGGCGGTCGTGTCGTTATAACAAAAGCAACGTTGAAAAATGGTAAACTTGCACGATACCTTTTAATGCTGGATGGCCAACGGCGAGGCGGTAACTTTGCAAGCTTAATGGACTACGGCAAAAAGCTACAGGAATTACAGAAAACTAAATAATGAATGCCGGGTAACATGTTTCGGCTTATAAAAAATCATGACAATTCCCCAGCGGCTAGGGTGTAAAATAATGTGCTGTATCAGCACGGGAGATGGATTCTGTGCTGATTTATATGAAAGGAATTTTAATGACAGATGATAAAAAACTTAAAATATTGAAGAAAAAGAAAGACAGTGCAGAACATGCGGAAGGATTCTTCCGATAGATCAATTTTCCATAGCATATGGGAAAAATCGTTTATGGACATGCAAAGAATGTATGGGTAAAAAAATCCTTGAGGGAAGAGGAAGAAAATTCTGGAACCAAATCCGTCAAAGTGGAATGGATGATTCCATGAAGATACAAAGAAAATATAAAGAAATAGATCAAAATAGAAGATTGAATGAAAAAGAGTCTGGTATACCTGCCATCGCAAATGATGAGGTATTTGCCAGACTTTTATATTATAAAGAAGCATGGATCTCTAATTATGGGCGTTTGATTGAAAAAGATAAGGACAGGTATAGACTGCTCCGCGGCAGATACGATGATGTAACATGCGAGAAAATATATACGCTGAAAAAAGAAGTATACGTGAAATCCACGAAAAAATACAAATATGAAAAGTGCAGTGTTTCAGCAACTAAATTAGTGGTTGAAAACTTTATCGTCAATTATGATATGACAAACAATACGAAGATCTGGCATCTGAATGGTGATGTTAAGGATAATTACTATAAGCATATATACCCCGTTACTGAAAAACAATACAACGAAATCTGCCGCCGTTCATCTGCGCCACATGTTGTAGAAGAAGAGGAGATCATGGAGATCGTTAATTCAACCAAGTGGAAGCAGGACGGTTGGAATCCGTTCAACTATCATCGAGGAATGTTTGGAGTAGGATATAAGGGGTGCGAAAAAAGAGATGCTGATTCCAAATGTTACATAAAATGGCAAAATATGATTCAGCGTTGCTATGATGAAAACGTCCATAAAAAATACAAGCCGAAATACAAGGATAAAACGGTGTGTGATGAATGGCTGAATTTTGCTAATTTTAAAATTTGGTACGATGAACATGATATTAGAGACGAACATATTGATCTTGACAAAGATATCTTAGTGCGCGGAAACAAGGAATACAGTCCGGAAACTTGTGTGCTGGTAAAACATTACATTAATGTCGTGTTTGAGAGAAGAGCAGGAGACTGCATCAGTAAGAAAAAAGATGGATATGCTATCGAGGGGAATAAAGCATTGCGTTTTGAAACTTATGATGAAGCATGGAATGCTGTATGTGAACGGCGTGAGCAGAAGAAACTTAAAATCTTAGAAAATGGCAAGAAAAAATTACCAGCTTGTCTCTATGAAGCTATTGAAAGATGGGACATAAGAGAAGCAGGTTAAAATAAACCATAGGTGTTTACTTTGAGAAGAGTAGGCACCTATTTTTTTACGCTTTTTGATTAAAGAACAGGCATTCGAATTTTGGCTTGAATTGTATGGAAGGATCGGTTATAATATCCCCAACAAGGTTTTCTCTATGTCCCAGGGCAATCCAGTTGATCCTCAAAAGGGCAAAGTCACTGATCCTCTAGCCGTTCGCTAACAGATCACTGCCTAACTTCCAACCGCCCCTTTTCCCGATCAATAGCCCAGACACAAGCCGGAGTAATTGAAAAATAACAAAATGAAGACCTTGTAACCATAGAAATGTGGTTATGAGGTCTTTTTTTACGTTAATAACAAATTATGCACAGATAAAAAGGCTTAAATACTGGGTTTTTGGGATTGGCAATTTTGAAATTTCCCGATGAAACGAGGATTTCATTTCATTTCATCTGCTTTTATCTATCCCATATCCATTTCTCATCAGCCCTTTCCAAACATAGACAAAAACCTTCCAGTCGGAAAAGTTTACACGAAAATATATGTCAAAATATCTATTAAATATTCTATAGTCATATCAGCGGCAGAACCAACAGTTTTGCCCTTTTTAGGCTCAAGGAGGTTGCCTTGAAACATAGTATATTTTTTACTCCATTTTTGGGGATGTGTAATTATAGATATTAAAAAGTCTGGGAACCCGCATAAACACTGGATTTTTTCTTTCCCAGATTTTCCCAAAAACAACAGGATTTGGGTACTTATTCTTACACACGCCTAAAAATAAACGTTTTTGGGTACTTTTTGAAACACACATAATTCATTTTTGGGTAACTTTTTCGACACATAAAATCAAAGGAGGTACACTATGTACAAGAAAAACTACAAAGGACGCTGTGAGAAAAAGTCTCTCTCCAAGTGTGACACAATCTGCCGATGCTACAGCACCATCCAATCTGTTTATGCAGACAAACTGGAAACCGATCCATCTGTCCAATCCTTCCAATGCAATGCGCCACTCGAAGATGAAGACTACACAACAGACTTCCTTATCACACGACAGGATGGCACGCAATATGTCCGAGAGTGTGTAGAACGAAGTCATCTGACCAAGCCCAAGCCACTTACAATCAAACTTCTGGACACATCGCGTACCTACTGGCTTGCCCATAGCGTTCAAGATTGGGGGATTGTAACAGATGCAGAAAGCTGATATAGCCTATATCAATAACACGTTCTACAGAATTTTAAAGACATCAGATAACCATACCCTTGTAATTGACTGTCTCCATCCGAAAATGCCATTCTGGACTCTCAGAACACAATATACCCCATTGCCAGAGAAGCAATTATATGATGTTCTAAACATCGCCCCACCAGCCGAACAGGAGCTTACATCCGATCAGATGCGCATTGCACATGAGCGGTACACACTGATTGCACCGATCCTATACCACTTAGGAGAAAGCACAGCAACTGCAAACATCATCTCTTCCATCTCAGAGGAGCATAACATCAGTAAGCAGACCATCCGCCGCTATCTGTATCAATATCTAATCTTTCAGACCATCACTGTACTTGCACCAAAAGTTCATACGAAAGAAAAGGTACTGACCAAAGATGAGAAGAACATGAGATGGGCATTGAATAAGTTCTTCTATACACGCAGACAAAACAGTCTTGTTACAGCATATGAGATGATGTTAAAAGAAAAGTATTGTGACAGCACCGGACAGTTACTATCCGATCATCCATCCTTTTATCAGTTCCGATACTTTTACCGGAAAACCAAGAAACTCCAAACATATTATATTTCCAGAGATGGACTGTCAAATTACCAGCGGAACAATCGTCCCTTACTAGGAGATGGTATCCGTGAGTTTGCAACCAATATCGGCACTGGTATGTTTGATTCCACAGTATGTGATATCTACCTTATAGACGAAACTGGTACCTTAAAAGGCCGTCCGATCCTAACCACTTGCATTGATGCTTACAGCAGTATGTGTTATGGCTATGTTCTCTCATGGAATAACGATACAAAGAGTTTATGTCATCTGCTCCAAAATATCCTTACCGATAAAACAGAATGGTGCAGAAAGTTCGGTATCCCACTAGACAAATCCCAGTGGAACGTGCAAGAGTTACCGGGCATCTTTGTAACTGATATGGGAAGGGAGTACACATCAGAATCCTTTGCGCAGATCACAGAAACAGGCGTGACTATGGTAAATCTTCCACCATACAGACCAGAGCTGAAAGGTGCTGTAGAGAAATTCTTTGACATCATCCAATCCATGTATAAACCACTTCTCAAGGGCAAAGGTGTGATTGATCCGGACTTCAAGGAACGAGGTGCAAGAGATTACAGACTAGATGCTTGTTTGACGATGTTTGATTTTGAGAAGATCATCTTACGCTGTATCATTTACTATAACAGTCAACGGCTCATAGAACGATTCCCTTACACACAATCTATGATTCATGATAGAGTAAAGCCATATGCAGCCAGTTTATGGGAATGGGGAAGACGACAACCAGGCGCAAATTTAATTTCATTCCCGCATGATACCGCGAAAATAATCCTATATCTGCTCCCACGTACCATTGGGACATTCACTAGGCGTGGTCTAGTGGTAAATGGGATGCGGTATAAACGGGATGATTGCGCCGAAAGATTCCTGCAAGGTGGAGATGTTAAGGTTGCTTACGATCCAGATGATGTATCTGTAGTATGGACAGTAGAGAAGGGCGAGTTTATTCCTTTTGAATTGGTTGAAAGCAGATATAAGAATAGAAAATTGGATGAAGTGGAACAGATCAAAGAACAGAGCAAAACAACACTACGTTCCGAACAAAATAATGCAAGACAGGCGAAAATTGATTTGATGAATGAGATCGAGTTGATTGCTAGGGGAGGAGTTAAAAGATGATGGAAAGAAATTGTTTACCAGATATGCTTGCAGGTGATGAACTGATAGAAAGACTGACAGTCAAACCTGTTTATGACGAAAACATCCGTAACCAGCCGATGAATGTACGCTTGATGGCTCTGTCATCTCTGTATGATTTGTATATTCCGTCTCAGATGTCAGTGGAGATTTACAATAAAATGTATCTGTCCATTATGCGTTCCGTTCAAAAGAAAACATCGAAAGAAGCTACCATGCAACGGTATAAAAATTACCAGACTAGGCGCGGTATCACCAGTAACGGCATCATGGGTGGAATGGACAGCTATACGATCATCGGTTGTTCTGGAATCGGTAAAAGTTCTGCTATTCAACATGCCATTGAAGCGATTGAGGGTGAGACAGAAATTATCTTAAATGATCCGTATATGAAAGTTGTACCATGTTTGATTGTACAATGTCCGTTTGATTCATCTGTGAAGAACTTGCTATTAGAGATCCTGCGTAAAATAGATGAAGTGTTGGGCAGTGATTTCTACCCTACAGCAGTTCGATCAAAGTATACAACAGATGCTCTTATCGGTATTGTGAGCCAAGCTTGCTTAAACAATATTGGTCTGCTTGTAGTGGACGAGATTCAAAATGTAGTTAATTCTGCAAACGGCAAGAACTTAGTAGGTGTGCTTACGCAGCTTATCAATAATTCCGGTATCTCTATCTGTATGGTTGGTACGCCAGAGAGCAGGACTTTCTTTGAGCAGAAGATGTATCTGGCGCGGAGAGCATTAGGATTGTATTATGACAGATTGGAAATGGATGATTATTTCTATCAGTTCTGCCACGAGATGTTTCAATTACAGTATGTGAAGAAATCCACACAGATCAATGATGCAATCATCGAATGGCTGTATAATCACTCTGCAGGTGTGCTATCTATTGTCGTGACACTGTTCCATGATGCACAGGAGATGGCGATTCTGAATGGGAAAGAAGAGATTACGATTGAAACGCTGAATGGTGCTTATAATAGTCGGATGCAATTTATGCAGGAATATATTCAGCCTACACCTGCCAAGCCGAAGAAACAGACTTCACATCAGATGGTTACTGTAAAAGCACACGATGGAGTGAAAGAAGTACCTGCACAAACTTTGCTGAAGAAAACAGCAGACTTTCGTTTCGTACAGGAAGTGATAACTTTTGCACAAAAAAACAGCAGAGATGTGATGGAGATATTGCGGGAATTTTGCGCTGTGGAGGTGGTCTGATGATTACGTATTTTCCAACACCTTATCCGGATGAATCATTCTATAGTGTGTTTGCGAGGTATGCGGTAGGAGAGGGATTGTACTCTGTAAGATACTGCAATGAAAAACTGCATTGCAAACAGACTTACACAGATATGAACTATATGAATGACATCGCACCAGAGGTAAAAAGACTGCTGACCAGAGATAAAGATTGGAAAACCGTAATCAAAGAGCATACCATTTATAATTATATGACAAGCTTCTTGCCAGCAGATCAGAAAGAAGAAGCATTGGAATATCTGGCGCAAGGTGATGAACGGTATAGGAAAATCATACCGCCATTTCCAAAATATGAAGGTGTGACAAACTATATAAAATACTGCCCTGTCTGTGTGGAAGAAGATCGTGAAAAATACGGCGAAGCATACTGGCATAGAGAATGGATGATTCCAGAAATACGGGCCTGTTATAAGCATCATTGTTATCTGTGTGATAGTGTGGAGAGTACCAATATTTTCGGAATGCATAATTTATACGATGCAGAATCCAATATTCCTATGACCAGCGATACAATGAAAAGTGATCCGTTGTCTGAAAAACTGGCAGCATATATTTATAAGCTGATGAATAATGGATATACATTAAAAATCCCGTTGGAAAATATACTGTTACAAGTATTGGACGAAACGGGGTATTTATCCAAGTCCGGCGGGAAAATAAACCGCAAAAAACTATGGAATGAGATGAGTTTCTTCTATATTAATAGGGAATCAGTTACGGAGTGTAGATTGACCAAAATTTTACATGGGCAAAGATATTATCCATATGACATTATACAGATATTAGCGTTCCTAAATATTCCTTTGTCAAAAATATATACGATGCAGACAGAGCAGGATCCTTACAAAGAGTTTCAAGAACAAATAGCATCATTATATCGACAGGGAATTGGAATGAGTGAAATATCCAGAATAGTAAATGTTCCTCTCGAAGCAGTACGATATGCATATAACGTTTATATTGCGGAACAAAATGGAGAAAAGCCTTTACACTCTCAGACGTATCAACCTTGCCCAGTAAATCATAAATCAAGGAAAGCAGTGAAAGACGCAATAGCTCAGGAATATTTTGAAAAAATAGATAAAATTCTGCCGCAGATAAATTTCTTTGATGACAGTACAAAACGTATCTGTAAAGCAATAATTTTTGAAAAGCTGGAACAGTATGGAATTAAAATTGATACGAACAAACTAAAATATATGCCGAAGTGTGATATGCTCATTCGGTCATATTGTGAAAGTTATGAACACTCCTGGGCTAGAAAAATCTGTGAAGCTGTAAATGAGATCGAAGAAAAACAACTTAGTATGAGTATTGGGCGCATTGTAAAAATGACTTCTGTACCAAAGAAAAATATTATACGGAGTATGGAGGAGATAAAGGAGAGAGATGAAAAGGTGTGGGAGCAGCTGAATTTAATTTTGAATTGAGAAAATCCCAGTGGTTACACGGTAAAATGATGTAATACGACCAAATGGTAGTATCGCATACGTTATCGTCAGAGTATATTTTTATCCTGCTCCAATAAAAAATATTTTTATGAATTGTCGAAAAATACTGGAATTATACGGGAAAAGTGATATACTGTAATAAATAATATATTTTCAGAAAAATTAAAAAATAGTATTTTATGATGATATTTTGTATGAAAATATTTATCGTTAAAAGGCAGTAGTTATGCGGTATTTTAATATTTTGCGCGTAAAAATAAAACATAAATATTTATTTAAAATACACAGTATTTATATGAGTATTTTATATTTTTGGCGCTGAAAAATGATATCGTATATTTAATTGGTTTGCGATATGGATTGGTTTACATAATATTGTTATGGCGATACTATTATAATACTAATGATTTTGAAATGAGGGGATACAGAAGATGAAAAGAAAATACGTTAGAATTCTCATGGGAATTCTATGTGCAGGATTTTTTATTACGGGATGTGGAAATTCAGAGACGACTTCAAAATCCGAATCCTCAAAATCTGAAATAGCCGTAAAAGTAGAAAATGATAATAGTGAGCAAGATGCATTAGCGGATATCAGAAGTATTTTAAATAATACAAAAGAAAATATTAAATTCATAAAAAGTCTCACAGAATTAACTGTAAGTGAAGATAATTCTATAGATATTACAGAAGAAGAAAAGCAAAAAATTGAATCTATGATGCTCTTTGGTTATGACGGTTCATTAAGTATGCAGACTATGACCGGCGAATCGCATATTAATCAAATTACTTGGAAATCAAAAGATGAAGCATCTGATACAGAATATGATGATATGGAGAGCGGACTTGGTTATTTATATGGACAGTCCGGAGCGAAACCAGAGGGTGTATCAGGATATTATTGGAGTACAAGTGATGTCAATATAAATTTAAAACAGGAAGATGATGATGGCGTATCTCGAATCATTATTGATTTCCAATTTAAAAGTGGCAATGAAGAAAATGAGGATTCAGATACAACTGCTGAAAATGCGAACGAATCTGGAAACTCAATAACGGATAATGATGAAAATATAACATGTTCGTGGGAAGATGGAGAAGCGCCAACAGAAGTTGGAAATGATGATTCGAAAGCATTAATTGAAAATACGAAAATTATTAATTCTTCTTATGGAGAGTTATTAGTAATGGATTTCAAATATACGAATAATGCTGCTGAAGCGTCAGATTTTATTAATGATATAAATTGTAAAGTAAGACCGTATCAAAATGGAATCGAATTAGATAGGCCGGGAATAACATCTGAATCGGGAGTTTATGATTATGGTGATGCATATACAGATGTAAAAGATGGTGGAGCAGTAAGCACGCAGCTTGTATGGGTGCTTAAGGATACAATAAATCCCATTGAAATAGATTTTGGTATAAATTCAGACTACGATCCGGCATATTCCAAAAAATTAATTTTGTCTGGGGGAAAAGAATTCGAAAATAGTCAAGCTGAATCACAAGAAGCAAAAGAATCAGATTATAATGTATCCTGGGTGGATGATAATGTGCCAGAAAAGATCGGAAATGATGACTCATATGCGATATTGAAGAATACATCGGTATTCAAATCATCGGATCATGGAACAGTTTTAGTAATGGATTTTGAATACACAAATAATAGAGATAAAGCGCGGGATCTTATCAATGACGTATCTTGTAAAGTAAAACCGTATCAAAACGGTGTTGAATTGGATACTCCAGGAATTACATCAGAGTCGGGAGTATTCAATTATTCTGATGCATTCACGAACATAAAAAACGGAGGAACTATAGAAACGCAGTTGGTTTGGGTTTTGAAAGATGATAAAAGTCCTGTGAAAGTGGAATTTGGATTGGATAGCAATTATAATCCACAATACAACTGCACATTAAATATTTCTGCGAAATAATAATTGTATAAATTTTTAGATTACGAGGGAGATTAAATGGCACTGATAAAATGTCCAGAATGCGGAAGAGATGTGAGTGATAGCGCGATTACATGCCCTAATTGTGGTTATCCATTAAAACAGAATCAAGAAGAGGAGAAGGAATCCGTAGTAGAACAAGCGGTTACAAATGAAACTGAAGATTCCGAAGTTACAAATCCGGAAATTATTCAAGCAGAAGTAGTTTCTGTAGGTATTCCTACAACAGATGTAAAAGTTTCCGAGAAAAAGAAATTTGATTTTCCGAAAAATAAGAAGATAATAATCGGTATAGGTGCTGTGGCGGCCGTTGCAATTATAGGCGGAATACTTTTCTACAATTCAGATCCATCTAAATATAACAGAGCGCTCAAGGCATATAATAACAAAGATTATGTGGCGGCAGCAGATGGCTTTAAAAAGGTGATGAATTATAAAGATGCAGAGAAAATGTATACAACTGCCTTACATAAAGAAGATGTCCGAAATGATAAAACAGCACCGCAAATTACTGTGGATGAAGATTCTATAGTAATTGATAAAGGTGGAAATTTTGATGTAAACGAATGGGTAAACAATCATGTAAACTTTTCTGATTCTGTAAGCACAGATTTAAAGAAGGATATCAAATCGAATATTGATACAGAAAAGACAGGTGAGTATACTATTGATATAACTTGTGTAGATGAAGCTGGAAATGAAGCAACAAAGACAGTTTCTGCAGTAGTACAAATGAAGTATGAAGATCTTGTCTATTTAGCGTCTTATACGATGCTTAAAGAAGCGAGTTCCGCAGAAGATTACGGAAATCTTATTAGGAAAGTATGGTATAATGCAATCTTTAAAGAAGAAGACACAGAAACAAATAAATATACGAAGAAAAGTGGAACATTTGTATCAGATTTTAATGATGCGTTAAGTAATTTGTTCGCCGATGAGTATTTTCGCGCACAACTTGACACACTTAAATTAACGAGAGACTCCGTAAAAAATTATATGAAGCAGTTGAAAGACCGTTCAACTGAAAATTCAGATGCATATGCTGCAGTATGTAAATTATATAGTGAATACACAAAATTGGTTGATCTTGTGACATCGCCAACAGGAAGTCTTACAACGTATACATCAGAATTTAGAGATGCAGATACAGGTGTGTCAGATGCTTTTAATACTGTAGAGCTTTATTTTGATAATTAAAGAGCTGATTGAGGGAGGATTAATGATATGAAGTGTTCAGAATGTGGTAAGGAATTAACAGCGGAAGAGCAGAAAGTTGGAGCTTGTTCATCCTGCGGAAAAGTAATAAAGGTAGATGCAACGCCAGCTCCGTCACCGGATGATATGTATGAAACGTTTATTGGAAAAGCATTAAAAATCGTTGGTATTATTATCATTATCGGCGGATGCATCGGTTCTTTCGTATTAGGAAAAGATTCCTATGGTTATCTTTCTTATGGAACATTTTTCTTATACTGCTCTGTATCTATTATCAGTGGATTGCTGATTGCAGGTGTGGGTGAGATTATTAATTTGCTGTATACAATTTGTAAGAAAATGAAATAGTAGTTTATGCAAGAAGTCCCCTCCAACCGATGGATCAAAAATCTGTCGCAGGAGAGGGCTTCTTATTTTTTTTCGATTTTCTCAGCATCATACAGTTACCAGTGTACCAAAACTTCCCTATAAGTTTAAAAGTCCCCCCGCCCCCTGGGGTGCTAATTTTGAGTTAGTGTGTGAATGAACCACATTCCTACTTCCAGGAAAACAGCACTCGACTTTGCGGTTTTAACTGCCCCCGCATCGCGTCCCTTCCCCTCTAATACAGTCCATCTTCCAGCCGGTTCCCTGCTCCCATCAATCCCAAATAAACCAGAAAATCGCCGTCCCTCTGATCCGATTCGGCAGAAAATCAAAAAAATATCACCCCATTTTCCAGTAGGACTAAACCAGAAAAAGGATGGTCAGCAGGAGAGAGACGGAGTAATCAGAAGAAACAGCAGGAAAAAGAGCAAAACGGCAGCCATCACCAGAGCAATAAAAAAAAGACTGACGGGGAATTCCCGCCAGCCCTTCAAGCTGAATCATTTTAAGATTGTGTCTTGTCTATATTCAATATCATCCAGTGCCGTGCTATTTCCATTATATACGAAAATGCTTTCGATTCTATCGCCCTTCTTTCCGGTGTGGTATTTGATGTAGTAACCACTGTCAAGCTGTCCGTTCCCTTCATCATCTAACACGGTACCGTGTACTACTTCCACGATGATTTCGCCGTTCCGGTTTTCAAGTGCTTCTGTGCATCGGTCAAACTGTTCTGTGCTGTCGGTATAGAAAATCTTTACTCTGTTATCTGCTCCCGTCTCTGTGTTGCTCTGGTTCGTTGTCTCTCTGCTTTCGTTGATTTCATTTGACAGGGTGACAGGCTTACTCATCAATGTTGCTGCACACAGTGTTCCAATCATCATTTTAATCATTTTACTTTTCATAGTTCTTTACCTCTTTCTTTTATCTTTGCTTTATTATTATGTTAGGGTGTAGCCAGTAGCGGTTACACCCTTTTTTCTTTTACTCTTCATTCAATATGAACTTGACAGCCTTTTCAGCTTTGCCCGCCGCTGATACGATGAACCGCGGATCATTCTTAAATACCTTTATCCAGCTTTGAATATAAGCGGCACTGTTTCGGATTGTTTTCTTTGTTTCAAGTCCAAGCATATTCATAATAGAAGCGGAACCAAGTTCTGCAACAAGTTCTTCTTTGCTGTAAACTTCGTTTCCAAAATGAGCATTTTTTTCAAGTCTGTTTAGGCGGCTTTTGTGTCCGGTGCTGTGTACCATCTCATGATAAAGAGTTGAGTAGAATTCATTCACATCTTTATACTGACCTCTTTCCGATACCTGGATGAAATCGCCAAACGGACTGTAGAACGCTTCATTTGTTGCATATTCCAGAATTTTGATGTGTTCCCGTTCTACATAGTCCCGTTTGATCTTTTCGGCTGATTCGATCGGCTCCACTTCTGGAAGTTCTTCTTCTTTCAGCTCAACACCATCGACCTGTGAAATATGAAACACATTGTAATATCGAAGCATTGGGATTTTCTTTTCTTCCTTTTCTCCGTCCTCGTTTTCCTCTTCCACAATCTGAAACTTCCAAAAGACTACGATTTCGGATTTTTCACCTTTACGGATCTTGCCGCCTTTTTCTGTCCACTGTTTAAAAGTTCCATAGGCTCCGCGATGTTTTAACATCATTTGATTCATTAATGAGTAGCTTCTTTTAGTAACGAAGTTGTACGCGCCGCTTCTGGTTCCACGCCACGGACGTTCCCACGGGATGCTCCCTTTTTCCAACTCTTCAATGATTCTTTCAGTAACCATTTCATAGACTGATTTACTCATGTTCGTTGCCTCCTCTGTATTTAATTGTTAATTAGATATTAGCATGGGGACATGCAAATGTCAAGACATGGATACATGCCAAAATAGACAAAATCATGGGTACATGTTTGTGCAGAATGTCAATTTACAAAAACATGGGTACATGCTAAGATATAGCCATCAACAGAACACAGGGACACAGCGAAAGGTGAAAACGATGTGATCGAAAGATGAACCGGAGACACCCACATGATACCGGAGAAGGATAAGAAGAGATTGAGACGGTCAAAACACCTACGATAGCCTTAAAGCCTACCGGAGCTAAGTTCTCTACTATAAGAAAGAGAGGAAAAACATATGTGTATTACTAAGAAAGAGCTTGAAAAGAAGATTGAAGAGATGCGGAGCTTAAAAGCATTAAAAGAGGAGACAGAGAACGAGATCAAAGCATTGGAACATGAAGTTATCTTCTATATGACAGAAAACAATCTCACCGAGGAAATCACCAACACAGCAAAAGTTACCTACAAACCGCAGAGCCGCACAACTCTTGACAAGAAGAAACTGGAAGAAGTGCTGGGCGATGATCTGAAACCGTATGAGAAAACAACATTCTACTCAGTGCTTAGAATTAAATAACAACGGCTACGGCGGAGCAATCCGCCAGCCACCCCAAAGAACAGGAGGAAAAGACGATGAAGAAGTATCGAGTAAACGAGAGTGAGCATTTCAACCTATATTCGATGTATGACAAGCTGAAATGCGTTGAAATTGACATGCAGGAGGCACCAGCACATACGTATACAGATGAACAGTGGGATGAAATCGAGGAGAGAATCAGCGAAGTCGAGGAACTCATGGAAAAAGCGTATTGTGTGGGTGCGTTGGTAGAATGGCCAACCTTAAAAAGAATCAGAGAGATTAAGGAGGAGCGGCAGTTGATTAGATACAATATTTGTTTAATGCAGGGAACACCAGAGAGGGATGCAGCACTTGCGTTTGAGTTATAAAATCAGCATCCCGCCCCGGAGGTTACGAGGGCATACCAAAAACAGTAATAGCTATACACACATAAAACATAAGAAAGAAGAGGGTAAGAACATGATGAACGCTATTATTAAAACCAACATTGGAACAATGACACTTGGAGACTTTGAAGTTGATATGTCGGGCGATAACCTTGATCTTAGTTTGTTCTTTGACGTGACAGCCGTCAACGATACTGTAAAATATATCATCCTTCATAAACTGTTTGATCTTCAGATGCACTACGTATTGCAGTTTCCGGATGAAGCCGAAGAATGGTATGACGCTGATCTTGTCATCACGGGCAAATGTCTGCATGTTAGCGTTGACGAATCCGGCAAGCTCAAAACCGTTCTTTTGATTGATTACGAGGACGCGCACAAACCGCGCTTATGGGGAACAGCTCAGATCGAGGTGAATCTTTCATCGCATGAACGAGAGCTGCGTCAGTTCATTATCTATTCAGTGTTGAAGAAATTCTGTTAAACAACTATCAATGGGGGCGGGTGATGTCCTGCTCCCAGCATTAAAAATAACGAGGTGAAAATCATGAAGATTTTGGATAAAGTAGCTATTATCATCGGTATTATTGGCGTATGGCTTTACGTCAGCGGAGTAGATTCTGATGTATTGAGTCGTGCAGTCCTGGGCGCAATTATTTCAATTTTTGCATTCATTATCAAGAAAATCAGTACATACATCGCAGACCGTCGTGAAGAACAGGAAGAGTGGGAAGAGGAACGCCGGAGCAAAACATTTTCCGCATGGATGCATAGCGGTTCATTGAGATAATAACATCGCCTGTGGGAGTGGGTTATAGTACCTGCTCCCAAGGACCAGAGAAAGAGAGGAAAAATCATGTTTGAGATGGGTTTAGTTGTAATTACCAATGGTATCAATGATAAATTGGATAATGTAAGATTCAACAAAGAACTTAAAGTAGCTTTGCATCGCTTCACTTGCGGAGATTGGGGCGAGATGGATCCAGAAGACATCGAAGCCAATAACGAAGCTCTGCGGAATGGGGAAAGATTGTTTGCAGCTTACAAGACATCAGAAGGAAAAATCTGGATCATAACAGAAGCAGATAGATCAGCGACGACTATTTTATTTCCAGATGAATACTAAGGAGGGGTGCGGAGATGGCTATTGTATTGACCAATGGGCAAAACTATGTAAAGAAAAGCAATTTTGCGGGCGAGAAGGTATATAAAACACAGGATACCACAGAAGCAGAAGAGTATTGCAATATCAGTACAGCACGCGAAAAATTAATGAGTGCGCCTGGAAAGTTAAAAGGCTATTATATCTTATGCACGGATGGAGAAGGAAAACCAAAACATAGACGAAAAATCTACAGCAAGGAAGAACGCCTTTATATCTATCATAAATATCATGGAAGATGTGCGCTCTGCGGAAAGCCAATTACATACGAAGAACTGACTCTTGACCATATCAATCCCTTATATCGCGGCGGTACAAATAGTCTTAATAATATTCAAGCGGCATGTTTTGCTTGCAATGAGTTTAAAGCAAACATCAAACCGGAAGATTTTGAACAGAAAATAGAAGAGATTTTTCTGTATCAGACAGATAAGAAACACGGAAAAGAACTGCGCTGGAAGATTGCAAAAAAGCTGCTGCAAGGGATAAGGTAAAAAGCAAACGGCACCGATGGGTAAGAAAAAATCTGTCGGTGCTGTGCTGAAAAATGCTGTATCTCAATAAAATTTATGTTATACTATGTGTATAGATTCGGTCTTTCCGATCTATAGCATAGGAAAGAGAGGGCAAAATGTTGGCACTGAGCGAAAAGAAGAGAGATTCCAACAATAATTATTTAAAACAGTTAGAAGATATAAAAATTCGTGTTCCAAAAGGATATAGAGATATTATAAAAGATTTAGCAAAAGAAGAAGGATATGATGGGGTAAATCCATTTGTAATTGCTCTTGTTAATAGTGTATTACGCGAAAAAGGTAGGGAAGAAATTCCAAGTGGAATTAAAGAAACAAAATCCAAATAATTTCCCGCAAGCAGACAGTTTCCGCATCCCGAAAGCAAAAAGAGAAGCATTCCAACGGATGGAGCGGATCAGAAAAAAAGGAAACATTCAAAACGATGATGCAGAGTTAGCATCCTATCGTGAACAGAAATATGAAAAATAAAGAAAGGAGTCCTAAATATGCCATTACCAAAAGCAGAAACATATACGCTAGAAGACATTTACAATCTTCCAGACGGAGAACGTGCCGAGTTGATTGACGGACAGATCTACTATATGGCACCAACACCGAGTAGAACGCACCAGAAACTTTCATTAAAAATCAGCAACAAAATTGATACCTACATCACAGAACACAATGGAAAATGTGAAGTGGTTGCAGCGCCTTTTGCGGTATTCCTTAACAAAGACGAGTTTAATTATGTGGAGCCGGATATTTCGGTTATTTGCGATCCGAGTAAGCTAAACGATAAAGGGTGCAATGGCGCACCGGATTGGGTAATTGAAATTGTTTCGCCATCAAGTAAAAGAATGGATTACTCTACGAAATTATTCAAGTACCGTACGGCAGGCGTTCGTGAATACTGGATTGTTGACCCAGCGAAAGATAGGACTATGGTCTGGAACTTTGAGAACGATGACTCAGAAGAATACTCCTTCAAAGATAAAGTGAAAGCCGGTATCTATCCAGATCTGTATATTGATTTTGCAGAAATAGAGCTGTAAACACAAAAAAGACACAAGGCACCAATGGAGATTTTTCCAGCGGTGTCTTTTTGTGTGGTAGACTTCTTCTCCGATTGGAGAAAAAGTAAAAACAATCCGAATAAATATACTTATAGAGAAAATCGGGTTTCTCCAGATGGAGTAAAGCGATCTGCGCGGAGAAAGGTAGACTCTTCTCCAAACGGAGTACAGTCTAAGGCATAGAAAATGATGCAGGACAAGACTATAACTTTACTCCAAATGGAGAAGAGCTAAACAAGTGGTCAATTACAAAATCCAATGTTCTCCAAATGGAGGACAATGGAGCAGGAGAAGAAAATCCTTCTCCAGATGGAGAACAATTTAATCAACAGTCAAATTAAAAATGGTTATCCAAATGGAGAAACCTTTTACCGCCAACAGAAACAGCACTGACCACGAAAATGACCTAAAACTGCCCTACTAACCACGAGATCGGGGGAGTGATCGGCAGCAGGAGCAGTACCAGATACAACAATTTGCAGAAAAATAAAAATTTTGCTGGACAAAAGGAAAAAGCAGTGCTATTATATCCATAATGATAAGACAACTTATCAGCTACAACTCTCAATAGATTTGTTTGAATTTCCTGTTTGTGTGATCCGTATGGAGGCACTGGAAAAGCTTAGATAGCCCGTATGGGGATTTAAGCCTTGTTAAATGATCTAGCGACCCGTATGGGAGCAAATATTGAACAAAATTAATTCCGATGATTGTAGGGGTTAGTTCGCATTCCTTTGGGTGAACACAGTTTCCGGTAAAGAGTAGAATGCGGGGCGAGTGGACACAGTTCCCGAACGCCCACAATCCCGGCAGGTATACCTCAATGGTATTCCCGGTCATATTGTTGAAAAGAAAGATGTCGTAAGTGGTAGACTGCAATTTTTTAAGTGAAAGTATTTTACTTAGACAAGGCGCTGATGACTTATAAAATGTAAGGCTAAGGGGGATTTTATGCCCTTTTTTATTTTTGAAAAATTCATACCGATAAAAAAGATTCCCTCCGCGTTTACTCACCGGAGGGAATTTGGGTTATTTATTGTTTTCTTGCGAATTAGTGGAAGATTTGATATAAGATTTTAATAAAGCTGTATAGTCTTTCCAAAAGTCCTTTTTTTTATCATCAGGTAATTTTGCTAATGGTGAAGACATAATAGCTATTACAAGACCAAGATCAAAGTTCATGTTACGAAGTAGCTTTTCAAGCTTTTCAATGGCGTAAAGTAAATCTTTATCTCTGATAAAGTCAAAGTTTTCATTGATTTCGCGTTTTAATGTAACATATTTTTTGTCATAATCTGTAGGCTGTACATCATAAAAAGTGAAATCCTCATTTTTGCTTTGCTTTTCACTGATATTGTCATGTATTAATTTGTTACGCTCTTGCAAAGTTAAAAAACCATTTTCCCTTAATAAAGTACGGACGGATTCATGAATAGATTCTTCCGGATATCCTTCAGAGAGTAGGATATTATAAAGAATACCTTGCATTGTAATATAATTTATTGATAAGATTTTCTTTGAAAGAATATCATCAATAAGGGTTTCTGGCAAATCAAATTTAATTAATGTACGAGAGATATAGCTGTTTTTGGATGTATCAACGATTTCAATTTTTAATTTATTTGGTTCCAGTGATTCTGCCATAGACGGATCTAAAGGCCTATTTTTATTTATTATTTGAACAAACTCGGATGGTGTGACATTTAATTTTTCAAGCTGTTCTTTTATATACGTAATTAATGTGTCTGGGATGGGAAACTTTCTGATTTCAAAATTAAATTGATGTATCCACTCTTCACGTTCTATTTCTTCTTTGGTCATATGCGCCATGGAATCATCTATTAGATTATCCATATACTCGGCGTATTCATCATCAGATAAATCAGTGATTTTGCGAAAAATTTTATTTAATAATGCAAAGTCAATTTCCTTTATTTTTCCATTTTCTATTTGTGAAATATAAGAAGCGCCTTTCCCTAATTCTTTTGAGAGTTCGTCACCGCGTTTCTTTTTTGATTTCCTTAAATCTCGTATTGTAGAACGAAGATTCTCTGTTAATTCGATATTTGGCATGATAACTCCTCCTGCTTTTTATATTATATCACATAAACTATTATAAAATCAATAATTATTGAGATGATAATTTTTATAATAATTATTATAAAAAGTTATTGACAGAGCTAAAATATAGTGCTATGATAACCATACAACCGAATGGGGAACGTACTAATCAACACTCAACAAGCCGACTCCGTGAGGTTAAAAGAAAACACGAGCAATGTTCGTATAATAAAAACTGGAATAAAAAAGAAGGCCAACGCTCTCTAAAAGCATCGACCTCCAAATGTAACAGATAACCCGAAATGCATCGAATGTATCTGTCTCTCAGCAAAGACAATTATAGCATTCTTTTCAATTCGTGGCAAGTCTGCCGCATCAAATTCCAACAAAAATTTAAAACAAAGCAATACCAGAAGCAACACAACAGGTGTCTGTTTAACTTTAAACATGGCACAGGTCTATTTCTTGCACCATTTTTTGAACCTTGACAACTACATATAGCAAAAACTCGATCTGTAGCAGGGCTTTTTCAGCTCATTTATTTCACTCTTAATAGAACAGATAGAACACATGAACCACATAGTAAACACCCAGTCAAGGAGGTGAGAAGGACATGGAATTGAACAGACTGGACTATTTTTATTTAAAAACGCTTCAGAACAAGAAATGCACAGGATTCTTTCAGAGCATCACCGTGCAGGAACTCAGAGAGCTGTTAAACGGTGATCGATCCAGTACATACAGGAGATTAATGAAACTATACCATCTCGGGTATCTCGACAAGGGATGCAAGAGCGGAAACGCGGATACTTTCTTTATCACAGATGCAGGATTGGAAATTTTAAAAATTGGAGGATTTGAAAATGTTGAAAAATAAAATCGCAATCGTAGGTTTAGGACTGGCAGGAGAGACAGTAGCTTATCAGTTCCAGCAGAAAAATTATCCGACCTATCTAATTAATGGTTCGGAGCAGGATAACAATACGTTACCAGATGCAAAAAACGTGATGGTTCTGGAAGGGTATGATGGCCTTGCCGGTGATCGTAAACTTGCATTTGATGCACTGACCAAAAACAAAACCATTCTTGAAAAGCTGGCAATGATCGAATAAGACATTGTGGTCTGCATCGCATCGGGTGGCGGAACAACCGGATCTGGAAGTATCCCTTTTGCAGTAGACAGCTTATTTGCATCAAATCCAAACAGAATCGTGGTGGCAGTCATTTTGATGCCGCGCCGAGATGAAGCAATCCAGAAAAGAATCAATGCATATGACACCATTAAAGAGCTGATGGAGATTGAGGAGCTGGGCGCGATGATCCTTGTAAACAATGAGTCCAGAGATGATCTGAGCCGCATTAATTCCGCATTGGTAGGAATGCTGGACACGTTCTTTTCTGACGAAGCTTCTTCTAGTGGTTCCAACTTTGACGATTCGGAAAAAATGAAGATGTTGAAAGAAAACGGCATGTTTATCATCGCAAAACTGACCGATCAGAAGGGCGAGAATCAAAGGACCAGAACACAGGACATAATCAATGTGCTTACTGCGAAAAATATTTTTCTTCCTATTAATAATGATGGTATCGTTGGAAACATCGGAATCATCAACCAGACAGGAAATAAGATGGACGAGCACGAGATCGAAAAGGCGGTCGGCACGCCGGAAAATATCTTCATTGGAAACAAAGGTGCATCAAATCTGGTCTGCGTCTCTGGACTTTCATTCCCGACCGAATACATCAGTAAGATGGGACAGGATGCCATTAAGGAGCAGAAGGAGAGACTCAGCCGCCGTAAATCATTGACTCTTCTGGATGATCTGGACGAAGCAGTTGCACCGGAAAAACCAGTCAAGAAATCAAAGAGCGGCCGCAGAACTATTTCTTTGGATATGCTGAGAGATATGTAAGACACAGGATATGCACAGATAAGCAACAAGAAAAATACAAATAAATCACAAACAAAGGAGACGAAAAACAATGAGAACATTAAGTTTTAGACAGGGTGAATTAGCAAGAACAATGATGAAGAGTACAACAACCAATGCACACATGATTCGGGAATTAAATCGCATTGATGATGCGAAATGGAATATTATGTGTGAAGAGGTTGATAAAGTGCTTCAGCAGAAAAATGCAGAATTAAACGATAAACGATGGGAAAACATGGTTGAAGATTTCGACAGGATTGCAGCCACGGAGCATGTTGATCGGGCATCATTATATGTAGCTTATATGGAATGGCTCAGTAATAAACGAGTAAAATAATCTTCCACGCCGAGTGGAGAACAACAATTATATAAGGGGGGCGGTTCCAAAACTGCTCCCTTACACAAATAAAAACAAAGGAGACAATAACGATGACAACAACAGGAACAGTAAAATGGTTTGATGCTAAAAAAGGATACGGATTCATTCAGACAGACGAGGGAGCAGATGTGTTTGTTCATCAAGGCAACATCCGCATGAAAGGCTTCCGTTTTCTGGAAGAGGGCGATGTCGTGAAATATTCCACAGCAGAAAATGAAAAGGGCATCTACGCCGTCGAAGTAGTTCCCGTGCTGACTGTTAAGATGATGAGAGAAAAGGCGCGGAAAGATCACATGCATCTGGAATGGTTTAAGGATGCATACGGTGTTCAAAAATGGTTGGTCGTTGACGAGGGCGGTATCATCCAGACAAGCGAACAGGGTATGAGCTTAGAAGAGCTGAACGAATACTTCTCATGAAAGGATGGCAGTCAGAATGAGTAACTACAGACGTACCACAGCAAAGAACCTGCAGCAGGTCATCAACGATCATCTGGTATCAGTAGTTGATGTTCAAGCAGAAGACAAGGAAACGGGCGATGTCAGCTTCTTTACAGCAGAACATCTCTGCAAGGATCTGGATAATTATATTTCCGCCGGTATTTTCTCGGAATCGTTGGATTTCAGATATGGCATCAAAGACAGCGGACATTTACAGATCAGAATTGGTCAGATGTCACTTTATTGCAACAACAGCATCACAGTCACGCTCTGCTTATCCGATGACACTACAATGGAGCAGGTAAAAAACTGCTTGTCAAAAACAACTTTTTCATAAATCAGAACAGAGAACAATAGATATAGGGAGTGGTTATTGTCGACTGCTCCCTATACAAACACAGGAGGACACAGACCATGAATAAATATGACGAACCACTTATCCATCCAGATACACTCTCATGCAATTTGAGGGAGAGCTGAACTATGAAAATTTCGTAAGTAGACACGAGTTTATCAACAGTACGGGAATTTATGTTACACCGATGCATTTCTACAATATCTATCGGAAATTCAAAGAGTCTGGTGCAACGGCAGCCGAATTCGTGGAGAACTATGAGGAAAAGTACGCGGATCTTCCGGTGGAAAAAATCAATTTACAGGGGACTTTCAAATATGAAATGACAGATGTCTACATCAGCGGAATCGACCGGAATTCTGAGGACGTTTATCCAAATATTTGGGAGATCGTGGATGCGTTGGGATGTGCATACTATGCACAGCGAAAAGCATTGGATGAAAAGAACAAGATGATTAATGAGTTGATTTCGGAGGTGCGACAAAAGCAGTTGGCGGCCATGCCGTCATCTGGAATCAAAGCATGAAGAGAGGAGAAGAATACATGGATAACGAATTAAGAATGATTATGGAAGAAGTAAAAAAGGTAGGAAAGAACAACATTAAAAAAGCGGAAGAGTTTGGAACAAAATTTTTCCTCGGACATATCGAGATTAGTACAGGTCTGAAGGAATTAGGGTATTCGGAAGAATCGCCAGCGCTTGCGGAGGCATTTGCAAAATATGTTCGCTGTGACTGGGGCGATGGCGAAGAAGATGCAGAAATCAACGAAAGAGCAATAAAGTCTGGGTATGGAGATGTAATGGGTGTTTACAAGCTGAATGGGAGAACGATCTGGATTAAGACAGATCTGAATGAAAATCCTAGAACAATTATTATGCTTCCGGAAGAATGGTAGGAGGAGAGGAATACATGGGATATACAGAACACATCAATTGGAATTACAAATATCAAACACTGAAAACGCTGGAAAGATATGCGTGTAATATGGAGAAAGTGCCGTATCATTCCGCAGTACCAGATGAAGAAATCGTAAAGGAACCTTTGCCAGATGTGGAAGAATCGCTTTCAACAACGGGATTGGTTATTGACGGAATTAAGAGATATGTCGTGAACAGCTGTAACGGTATAGAGTCCAAAATGGATGAATCGTTCCGGCAGTTACTCTTGAATATGTATCATGTTGTGGATAACATCATCGCAGAGAGCCTTGCAGAAGCATTGGATATTCCAATTATTACTGCACAAACTCAGGGTATTAAAGTATATCCGAATTTACAGAAGTGTGGACGAGTGTATTTGATATGATGCAAAAATCCGATCCGCCGGCCGTGGCAGACACAACAAGTGATCGCAAAGAACCTGCAATTGATACATCGGCGCTGGTAATCGGAATGACGGTAAAAAATTACAAAGTTCTCTGTGAAATGCTGCAGCAGCCAAACAAAGGTGGCAAGGCTAGAACATTACAACTTAAAGATTTCAAACGTTATTTCGACTGGGAAAAATCTGGTCAGAAATTTATCATCACTGACGTATATGATACTCCGTTACCAAAAGATGATAAACGTAAGCTTGGAAACAATTCGATCTATGTGCAGTGTGTTGAAGTGGTACTGTTGGAATATCTTTCAAAACAAGATGGTCATGCAAGCACATTAACCAAACGAAACTGGTGGAAGATGCTTGGAATTGTAAACAGAAAATATGGAACCATGCCGGAAGAACAATTAGAAGATTTAGATGAAAGTGTCAATCCTTGGGAAATTCGACACTTTTACCAGAGATGCAATAGCAGATTAACACAAATTCTATTTTCGGCGTTGAATAGTTTGCAAAGTAGAAGAGTAATTGAATATGAGACACAAACAATGATTGTAGCAAAAAATGAATACGGAAAATCAGTTTATTTTGTTGCTACGGATGCTCAAAAGAAAAAGATTCTTGATGTCGAACATTATGTGCTGAATGTTGTATATAAATATGAAAAGATGGTTCAGGTATTTCTGCGATTCCAGGAAAAAGAATTTTATGAAAAAGTCAATGAAATTCTGTTTGAAAAATATGGATGGGATCATTGTTTTAAGCAAATCAAGATCATTTATATTTCTGGTGTAAAACAAGTATATGACGAATTAAAAGTAAACCTGCAAAAAGAGTTCCTGAATCAAAGAGTCATGACAGCAATAGAAAACAGTATGAAAAAGCAGTATGAACGCTGGCGGGGAGATCAGGAATTATACAAAAAGCAGTTGAAATTTTATGACGATATGGTATTGCGAAATTTAATTGAAGGAGTAGAAAATGAATTTTCTGAACCAGAAAGACCGTTTAATCCGCCGAGTACATATGTAGAAGCGCAGACACTCCTAATGGATGAACTGATTAAAATAGGACATAAAGACATGAAGTTTTCACCAGAAGAATTTTTGGCAAGCAATGAAGAGACAAATACTCTTTATGATTTTGAACGTTAAAGTGTGATTATAAAAAATGGCACTTTAAACTTTTTATATAGTAAGTAATCCTATTACAAGTTTAAGGTGTCATTTTTTCAAGATCAAAAAGCCTTCTAATGTATATGCAGCCGTAGGCTAAAACGTGTAAATTAGCACGCCGCAGCGGGATAATTTGCGCGTTGCCCCCGGCAGGGCAGTAGAGTAGAGCAAGCCAAGAAATTAAATTGTGAACAGCAATACCTATGCGGGGGCGCTACCACCCACTTATCCACCTAGTCTCCCTAAGCAGTCACTTCGATTTTCTGGGGAAAATCTTCGTGCCTACTAAGTTCGACTTTGGCGTCTAACTGTGCGTCCTTGCGTTCGCCCCCGAACCCCTAACGCAATTGTACATGTTTGAAATAAAAGTGTTTTTTGTAGAAATAAGAAATCAGAAGAGGAGAAGAATACTAATGAAAGCAAATGAATTAGAAATCATCAAAGACCATACAAAAGAAATTGCAAAGAAAATTAACGAACAGTTTGAGCTTGAAAAAGACTCCATCAAGGAGCAGTTGCTGGAAGAGATCAAAGGATATATTACACCTGTTCCTACTCACTACGAGTGGACGCGTGGCTACTGTCCGTATGACGATTCTGGAGAAATTTATGTGGATGGGCTGGTTTCACTGGATCAGACGATTGCTGAGTTTTTGGAGAACGAGTATACAGGCCAGACCAGAGCAACGTATTGTAGTCATCAAGGCCTTGACTATGTAACGTATGGAGAGTGGATGTCCGATCTGTTGGCAGAGATTAAAGAAAATATTGTGGAAAAAACGGTTAAAAAATGTATGGAAGAACTGTTTGGAGAAGAATTTTCAGAGGATGATCTTGTTGGAATTTTGGAAGAGTATTATTCAGAAATTTATGAGGACAGCATGGCATTTGACTTTGATTGGGGCGAAACAGGAATCGAGTTTACCGGCATTGCAAACATGAAACTGTCTGAGCTGGTGGAGAAGTGATATTTGGTAAGTGGATTTCCGCAACCAACAAGAAAAGAAGGAGATATTATGGCAGAAAATAAAAATCAAATCTGTTTTATGTGCGGCAAAACCAAGCCACAGGTCAAGACATTATTAAAGGGCAAATATGGCTGCATCTGCGATGAATGTATCGGCGGTGCAAACGACACTCTGATCCAGATGGAAGAGGAACAGCAGAAACAGGAGTTCCAACTTATGAAGCCGTCTCAAATCAAAGCCCATCTGGATGATTATGTAATCGGCCAGGATGATGCGAAGAGGGTATTATCGGTTGCAGTCTACAACCATTATAAGCGCATCCTGCATCAGTCTGATTCTGATGTGGAAATTCAGAAAAGTAACATTTTGATGATCGGTTCCACGGGATCTGGTAAAACGTATCTGGCGCAGACACTTGCAAAGAGTCTCAACGTTCCATTTACTATTGCAGATGCCACATCAATTACAGAAGCTGGTTATGTCGGAGATGATGTTGAGATCATGTTACGTTCTCTGCTCCAAGCGGCTGATTATAATATGGAGAAAGCTGAACACGGCATTATCTATATTGACGAGATTGACAAGCTGGCACGAAAATCTGAAAACCGATCCACTACACGAGATGTTTCCGGTGAAGGTGTCCAGCAAGCATTGTTAAAGATTCTGGAAGGAACAGTGGCGGAAGTTCCGGTAGATGGAACACGAAAGAATCCAAGTGGCAGAAGTGTGAAGATGGATACCACTAACATTCTGTTTATCTGCGGCGGCGCATTTGAAGGATTGGAGAAGCTACATAATAATATAGAAGAAACACGGCACAAGATCGGATTTAATTCTGTTTTGGAAAATGATTCGGGGCAGATGGAGAACAATACAGTAGAACAGCGTGATCTTGTTAAATTTGGAATGATGCCAGAGCTGATCGGCAGACTGCCGGTTATTACGACTTTGCAGGAGCTGACGGAAGATGATCTGATTAGGATTCTGACAGAGCCTAAGAATGCGATCACGAAGCAGTATCAAGAATTGCTTTCCATGGACGGCGTAAAATTACAGTTTGAAGATGATGCACTAAAGCTGATTGCAGAACAGGCAATTAGTCGGAAATCTGGAGCAAGAGGACTGCGAAGCATCATCGAGAAGGCGATGCAGATGATCATGTTTGAAGTACCTGACATTCCAGATGCAGAAAGAGTGCTGGTCACTGCCGAGTGTATTAAAGGTACAGCGGATGCAAGGATTTATGGGAAGAAGAATAGGAAGATTGCTTAGGAGGTAGTTGGTATGGGAAAATTTGAAGTGGTTACTTACGATGATAACGAGGAAGAAATCAAATTTTACAAGCGCCTAAAAAATATGGCTTTGTGGTGTAATCAACATCGTTCCGTTGTAGAAAAGGCGTTCAAAGATTATAAAACGCTTGCAGAAATGCCGCAAGATATATTATCAAGGTTAGTTTTTTGTGGGATCAGATATGCTCTGTCGGTGGAAGATTACATAAACGCTGCAAAGGATATGGATGGAGTAGCGGATGCAAGAGTATGGTTTGAATATCTGAACGTCATATTTAAAGCAATGGGATATATGACGGTAAGAAATTTCATTACGACATTTCCGATTACAAAGGACTACGATGGAGAAAAATATGGATGTAAGGACTATTTCTATACAGTAGACATGCTGAAGAAGTATGATCCCAATGAACAGATTGGTTGGGGAAGAGTCAAGGAGTTTTTGCTTGAATATGAGAACAGAGATATCCATAGAGTTGCTGTGATGCAGATGTGTAATATGAGCAAGCTGTACCAACAGGAAACGGGAAGAAATATTGCAGTGGAATTTTTCAATGATATATTGTCTGAACCGGAAGATGAAGAGAACGGCTTTAAGATTGATTCTGAGACTGGGGAGATTTCCAAGGTGCCGAAAAAGTATCAGTTCGAACCAGTGGAGTGATGCAGTTGGTGGCATCTGAAACATGCATTTCATCTGCTTTCCAAAAAATTAACCACGTAGGCGGTTTAGATGGCAGGAAAAATGATAAGAGATAAAATACCCCTTGCGATGGGGATATGAAATAGAAGAGGAGAGTGATTGTTATTAGTAGCAAAAACTATGGACAGCTTAAAATAAGAAGCGTACAGGCTAACCGGCTGTATCAAGTGCAGGAAGAATACAAGTACCGGAGCAAATACGATGGAGAAATTAAGGAATCGAGATTAGAGTTTGGAGCGGCTGTCTTGCCGGACAGCATGTTCACCCGATACATGATTAACCATGGAGTAACGGTCTGGATTTTGTGGTCATGAAGTTTGATTATTACGTTGACGGCTACAGTGAAAACGGCATGATGGAATATATCGAGCGGAAAGAGCTAAGTAAACAGAAAGATTATGTTTCAAGGATTTCTGCAAAAGAGCTTAGAAAGAAATATTATAACGAGGGAGCAGAAATCACATGGCAGTCTTATGATTCCAAGACAGGAGAAACGATACCAGAGCTTGCAAAGACGATTAAATATCGGATGCTCATGCGCAGCCCTGGCAAGGCGAAAGAGGGTTCTTGCATCTTTATTCGTGAAGATCTGCTGGAAGTTGCACAGAGATATTTGACGATGGATCTTTACGATGCCTTACCGGAGCAGGGAGCAAAGATTGTTGAAATGTCGGCGTACAGTACTATGATTACTGCGGCGGCGAAAGATTTTATCCAAATTCCGCTGAAAAACATGCTGATTGTCAAGGACCAGGAAAGTTCTTCTATTATAAAGGCTTTATGTGTTCGAACAAATGAACAGAAACAGTGCGAGGTTGTTACGGATGACAACTGCAAAGTCACAAATGTTCTTTGGGATGGCGAGGGACTGATTGATGAATCTTTGTTCCCAGGGAACATGGAAGGATTTATTTACTGCCGCAGTCACTTTTTCAAATCCTGTCTCTTCCGGGGGAATGTGGTGGACTATTTGAAAGACTATTATAAGGAGAAGTACAAGACGGCAAAAGTAAGGGATATGTTTGGGCGGCAGATCAAGGTATCCAACATTCGGGTAATCGTGACAGAGAATTCGATCAAATGGCTAAAGTTCAAAGAGCTGATGGGCAATACTCCGATTGAAGCGTACCAGTATTATGAACGAGTCATGAAGAAGGATGACTATACCTTTTCCATCGTAAAAACAGCACATTCGAGCAAGTGGGGCGATCTGCAACGAAGCTCCTATCAAATCAATAATAGTCTGCCGACTGTAGACGAGAAGATTCTGGAAAAGATTGCGCAGCCAAGTATTGATTACATTAACCAGATGATAAAAGATCCGGCCGCTTTTGTGGAATATTTGAAGATGGATTCATCGAAGAAATATAGTGTAAAAAATGTTTTGGCGGCGTTATATGATCGTAATCCCGAGATCATCCATCTGGATTTCTGGATGCGGAAGAAGAGCGAGATTATCGAGGAGCTGAAAAATAAAAGATTCCGTACCGGAAAACTGCTCCAACACGGAGACAATTTGACCTTTTGCGGAAATCCGATAGCGTTGTTGATGCAAGCAACAAAACAAGAGCCGCTGGAAGAAGGATGCTTTTCTACTCGACCGGATGGAATCGAATGTTGCACTACAAGATTTCCGGAGGGTACGAGATTAGCTGGTTTTCGATCGCCGCATAAT
>OBKS01000413.1_pt1 | contig 42720 bp, 39 predicted proteins | sample 1517381 | NCBI WGS metagenome assembly OBKS01 (sample SAMN04571686, study PRJEB22368) | human gut metagenome | biome: human gut; material: stool | host: Homo sapiens | place: Luxembourg | collected 2012-08-03 | reverse complement strand
TTACAAACATTTGAGGTTTTTTCAACCTTTTTTTAGTCCTTTCAAATCTCGCAAACCCTTATTTTATGGGCTATTTGCCACAGCACTGTTTGTACTTCTTACCACTTCCACAAGGACATGGATCATTTCTACCAACCTTAGTACTCTTCTTTTGTACCTTAGCGTGGTCCTTACTATCATTAGTAATAGCATTCTTTGCTACTTGTTTTCTTTCTAGATTTTGTCTAATTTCAGATTTAAGTAGATAAATACTAATATCTTTATTAATTCTAGCTATCATTTCATCAAATAATTGATATCCTTCCATAGTATATGCCTGAAGTGGACTAGTATTAGCATAACCTCTAAGACCAATACCATCTCTTAAATGACTCATTGTAGAAATATGTTCCATCCAGTAATTATCAATTACTCTAAGTGAAACAGCTTTTTCAAATTCATCTCTAACTTCTTCAGGAATATCCTCTAATTTTTCTTCATAATCACGAGTAACATTATTATAAATAGTATCAATTACCTCATCAGGATGTTTACCATTAATCTCAGATAAGTTAATTCTATACTTTCTAAGCAAGTTCTCGTTAGCGGCTTCAAGTATTTCACTATAATCTTCTTCTTTTAATTTAGTACTCTCTACCAAATGAGAATTAACTATATCACTAATATAATCTCTAAATCCATTAAGAACAGTATCATGAATAGATTCATTATCAAGAATTTCATTTCTCTTAGCATAGATAATCTCTCTTTGATTATTCATAACATCATCATAATTAAGAAGTTGTTTTCTTATATCAAAGTTATTACCTTCAACTTTTCTTTGCGCAGATTCAACTGTTTTAGAGAACATTTTATTTTGAATAGCCTGATCTCCAGTAAAACCTAAGTTAGCAAGCATACCTCTATATCTATCAGAACCAAATCTAACAAGAAGTTCATCTTCAAAAGATACAAAAAATTGCGTAAATCCAGGGTCACCTTGTCTACCACTTCTACCTCTAAGCTGATTATCTATTCTTCTAGACTCATGTCTTTCACTGCCAATAACGCATAAGCCACCAAGTTCTTTTACACCTTCGCCAAGTTTAATATCGGTACCACGACCAGCCATATTAGTAGCAATAGTAACAGCACCTTTTTCACCTGCATGAGCTATAATTTCAGCCTCTCTAACGTGATTCTTAGCGTTTAATACTTCATGAGGAATCTTCTTTTTAGTAAGCATTTTACTAAGTAATTCAGAAGTTTCAATAGCAATAGTACCAACAAGTACTGGTTGACCAGCAGCATGTCTTCTTTCAATTTCTCTTACTATGGCATTATATTTACCTTCTTTACCAGGATATAATAAATCAGTAGCATCCTCTCTAATAACAGGTTTATTCGTAGGAATTTGAATAACAAACATATTATAAATATTTCTAAATTCTTCTTCTTCAGTCTTCGCAGTACCAGTCATACCAGATAATTTATGATACATTCTAAAGTAGTTTTGGAAAGTAATTGTAGCAAGAGTCTTAGTCTCTTGTTGAATCTTAACTCCTTCTTTAGCCTCAATAGCTTGATGTAATCCATCGGAGAAGGCTCTACCTTTCATAAGTCTACCAGTAAATTGGTCTACGATAACAACTTCACCATCTTGTACAACATAATCAACATCCAAACTCATTGCATAGTTAGCTTTTAAAGCCTGATTTATATGATGTACCAAAGCAGTATTATTAATATTATACAAGTTATCTAAATGGAAATGTTCTTCAGCCTTTCTACTACCTTCATCAGTTAAACTAACTGCCTTAGATTTTTCATCCATAATATAGTCTTCATTTTCTTTAAGAGATTTAACAAATCTATCGGCATCAGTATATAGATTAGCGGACTGCATAACCCCACCAGATATAATAAGAGGAGTTCTAGCTTCATCTATTAAGATAGAGTCAACCTCATCGACAATACAATAGTTAAGAGGTCTTTGTACTCTATTTTCTCTTTTTACAACCATGTTATCTCTTAAATAGTCAAAACCAAGTTCATTATTAGTACTATATAAAATATCACAGTTATAAGCATCTTGCTTTTCTTTAAAAGATAACTCTCTTAAGTTAAGTCCTACAGAAAGACCTAAGAATCTAAATATACTACCCATCCATTCAGAGTCTCTGGTAGATAAAAATTCGTTAACTGTAACGATATGAACACCTTTGCCTGTTAAAGCATTTAAATAAGCAGGAAGTACACAAGTAAGTGTTTTACCTTCACCAGTTTTCATCTCAGCAATATTGCCGTAGTGGATAGCAAGACCACCTAGTAGTTGGCAGTAGAATGGTTTCATACCAACACATCTATAAGCAGCTTCTCTAGCAACAGCAAAAGCTTCCACTAGAATATCTTCTAGTGTTTCTCCATCTTCTAGTCTTTTCTTAAACTTATCAGTATAACTAGCAAGTTTTTTATCAGATAATTTACTCATTTCTTCATCAAGAGCATCTATTTGGTCTGCTAGTTTACTAAATCTATATAATTCTTTATATTCATTATCAAACATCTTTTTAAGTATCTTAAACATCAAATCATCTCCTAGATAATATTTTACTATATTTTGATTAAAAAAACTAGTAAATATTTAATATTTACCTTATTTTATTATAGTTTTACCTCCGTGCCTATAGTCACTTTGGTGTTTTTGAAGCTTAAGGTCTTCAAAAAAAGTTTTAAAGCCATAAGTCTTTAAAACTTCAATTAATAGTAGATGTTGATAGATATGAATATGAAATAAAAGTATCAACAATATGTGTGGATAGAATAGTTATTTTTTTAATATATACTATATGTTAAATAAGAAAAGTATGATATAATTTTATCGGGATGAAAAAAATTCTTTTACAGTGAAAAATTGGTTAAGAAGAATAAATACTATTGATTATATTGGTTTATAGGAAGAACTTCATAATCAAGATTTTAATTTAGTCGAATTCGACCAAATTAAAACAGAGTATGGAAAAAACTCATTTGCAATGTCACCAACATAGTGGATAAAAAGGACTAATGCAATAGGAATAGTTTCAAAAGGTGGAAGATATAGTATTGGAACTTTTGCTCATCCAGATATTGCATTTGAATTTACAAGTTGGTTATCTCCTGAGTTTAAACTATATTTAATAACTGAGTTTGAGAGACTGAAAACTAATGAAGCATATCAGAAAAAAAATAGACTGGCAAGCAAATAGAATTTTATCTAAATTAAACTATGTTGTTCATACTGATGCAGTAAAAACTTATATTGTTCCAACACTAACAGAGGAGCAAAAGAAATTTGTTTACGCCGAAGAAGCCGATGTTTTAAAATGTTGCATTATTTGGTATGACAGTAAAAGAATGGAGAAAAAGTAATCCAGAACTTGCAAAAAATGGAAATATAAGGGATTATACTGATTTACTTCACTTAGTAATCTTAAATAACTTACAAAATACAAATGCAGAATTAATTGAAGAAGAAGTTCCGCAAAGTGAAAGACTAGTAAGACTTAATAATTCAGCAAGAAGACAAATGAAAGTATTGAAGGATAATAAGAGCATTAAAGATTTAGAATTATTGCAAAAACAGGTTAATGAAGAAAAAAATTAATAAATAACTAATTAAGTATAGACTAAAATGTTTATACTTTTTTTGATAAAATAGTACCAATTATTATTTTAATCTATATATTGAAGAAAAATGTAATATTGTAAAATAAAACTATCAACATTATATGTTAATGAATAAATTATAAGAAAAACCTATCGTACCTTGCGGTAATTATTAATAAAAAAACAAGTCGCGATAACTTGTTTTATAACTTTTTAGTTAGAATTTTAATATCTTCTTTTTCAACTACATCAAAAGTATTTATTTCTTCTTTCAAATCATTTTCGTCTGTTTCTGTAAAATCTGATGATTCATTAACTCTATTATAATTAATCTTTCCAAATAATTCACTATAATTTTGTTTTTTTCTAGAAGTAAAGTTTTGATTAAACTCATTAATAGAATATATTTTATCTCCAATCAATAACTGATTAACAAGTATGTTTGAAAATATATCGTTATTTAGTGAAATACGAATTCTAATAGCACTAGGTAAAAATTCATCATCATCATCTCTAAGGTCACTAAGCGATGGAAGTTTAATAAGAGTATTAGAACAAAGATTTGAAATATCAAGTTTCTTATGAGTATGACCGCGAAATATAATATTTCTGCCCCCATTGTTATTTGAAATAATAATATCATCATTTTTGGTATAATTTACCTTATTTCCATGATAAAAAGTTAATATATCATTACCAATATTCAACTTTCCGACATAATATCCAAGTGGAACAATATCGTGTCTATAATTACTAAAAAGCAAAGATATATCTCTTGAATTGGCCTCAAAAATGCTGTAATCGTGATCTCCTAATACTCCAAAATTTATAATACTTTTATCAAATGGATATTTCTTCATAATATAAGCAAGTTGTTCATCTATATTACCAATTCTTTTACTCTTTCCAAAGGTACCATCAACTAAATCACCACCAAATAAAATTATATGAATACCATTGCTAATACAATAGTTATATATTCTATCCATAATTTTTTCGATTTCATAGTTACTACCAAAATGTATATCAGATATTACTATTGCATCAATTTTGTTGGTATTTGTAATTAAGTTAGTACCATTACGCCTTTCATTATACCAAGCCATATCAGATCCATTTGAGTAGACAATATTACCGTCAGAATAATATAATCTTTTAAAATTATATCCAGCATTTCTAAGCATATTTAATCTACAAAAAATAGCTTTATTAGATAGTTTTAGTATTTCTGATATTTCATTTACTGTTTTTCCTTCATTAATTAAATTTAATAGTCTAATTGTAGTGTCATTCATTAATATTACTCCCCCTTAAAGAATGTAACAATATTATACACTATATATTATAAAAGTCAATTAAAAATTAACCTATCAACAATATCTGTGGATACACAGTTAAAACTAAAAAAGTATCAACAACAACTGTTGATACTCAAATATTATTTAGTTTCAATTAAACCATAGTCTCCATCTTTTCTTTTATAAAGAACACAAGTGTTGTTAGTATCCATATCTTTATATACAAAGAATGAATGACCTAATAGTTCCATTTCAAGAATAGCCTCTTCTTCATCCATAGGTTTAGTTTCAATATTTTTTCTTTTAACTATCTTTTCTTTAGAGGCCTCTTCATCCTTAACTTCATAATCAAAGTTAAATTCTTTAACACTTTCCTTAGTATTTCTATTTAATCTAGTTTTATTCTTTCTAATTTGTCTTTCTAACTTATCAGTAACTAAGTCTATCGCAGCATATAAGTCTTCATTTTCTTCTTCACTTCTTAGAACATACTTGCTCGTAGGAATAGTAACTTCAACAATTTGTGAATTACCTCTAACTCTAGCAAGGACATTAGCCTTAATATCATCGTCCTTAAAATACTTCTCTAATCTACTTAGTTTATTTTCTGTATAATCCTTTATGGCATCTGTAATTACCATTTTATCTCCACGAATATTATATTTCATTTAAATCAATCCTTTCTATACAACATAAGTATAACAAATCTAAATTAAAAATTAAATAGATTTATGTAAATAACATAATTTAACATATTAGTCCCATAAATTATCATTATATTCATGATTATCTACAAGATTTTGAATAGCCTTCTTTACTCCAGGAGTATCCTCTTTATAAGTAACACCATACCAGTTAGCACTAGTAGGAATAACCTTAGTACTAGCCTTATTATTCTTAATTAAATTACTAAGAACATCAGGAATTAAATACTCTGCGGTAAGTAAGTTATCTTTATTATTGTCAAAGAACTCAGGGAAACCTTCTTCTATATAATTAAATATACTAGGAGTAAATAATAGGAAATTCATACTGACAGTATCGTCATCTTTAACAGTAAATGCTTTACTTCCATCTAGTGGACTAGCAATTATTTCATTATTAACTCTCTCTACTTTACTTTCAGTTAAATTAGTAAGATATCCATTATTATCTACATTACATACTCCTCTTTTAACAGAGCCATTTTCTGTAAGAGTATTAGCAACTTTATATCCTATCATTCCATATTCACTCGAAGACTCATCTACCTTACTTAAATACTCATAAGCTTTAATAAAAGCATCTCTTCCATAGAAGTCATCTGAGTTAATCATTGCAAAGTTTTCATGAACCTTTTCCTTACAGCAAAGTACCGCATGAGCAGTACCAAGAGGTTTAACTCTATCACTAGGAAGAGTGTATCCTAAAGGTAGATTATTAAGTTCTTGAAAAGCATATTCAGTTTTAATATATGGTTCTACTCTAGCTCCTATTGTCTCCTTAAATAAATCATAGTTTTCCCTTTTTATTAAAAATACAATTTTATTAAATCCAGCTTTAATAGCATCATATACAGAATAGTCTATAATAAATTCTCCATTAGGACCCATAGGCTCAATTTGCTTAAGTCCCCCAAAGCGACTACCCATACCTGCTGCTAAAATAACAAGTGTAATATCTTTTTTCAAATTAACATTCCTTTCTATTTTGTATATTTTTTAATTTTTCTTTTAATTTTCTTAATAGTGGGTCCTAAAACAATTCCAATAATTACTACTCCTATAACTATAATAATATCACTAGTGGACATATTCTTTAAATCAATATAACTATCACTATTATCAGTAGTATTATCATCATTCTTAGAACTACTATTTGAATCAAACTCCTTTCTTGCTTCTTCATTCCATATACCTATTTTAGAGGCTTCTGCTACTGCTTGGTGATCCTTTAGAGTATTAGTATACTTATAATCACCATACAAATAAGCAACCTCTGCATAGCCATTTTTAACAAGTTCATCTTGAAGTAAAGTATCATCTACCCATACCCAAGCTAAAACTCTATTATATTTATCTTTTTTATCACTATTTTTATCATATTCAAGTTCTATTTTCTTTGCATTAGTAACTAAATTACAGGTATAATTACTTGCTTCTTCACCATAGTATTCAACCCCTTTAGTGGGATGAACAGACTCTGGAGTATCTATTGCTAGCATTCTAACTATGTTTATTTCACCATCAATGTTTACTTTAATAGTATCTCCATCAACGCATTTAGAAAAAGTTACTTTTTCTTTACTGCTTGCATTAGCAGAACCAATAAAGAATATAAACATGAATATAATAAATAGTATTTTTTTACTACTTCTCATACCTAAATTATAGCAGATAAATTTAAAAAAGTTAACCTTATGAATAAAAATATACTAAATTTTACATAATAATGTTAGAATATTCGCAGATATTCATACAATAAATGGACTAAGAAATTAACTTAGTTCTTTTTATGTCATGCACTTCCAGCCTAAGGTCTTTCAGTGTTATTGTTACACTTATACTCAATAAGTGTAACAATAATATACCAGTGTATCTATCATATATAAGCCACTAATATATACTAAAATTAGATAAAGTAATAGTAAAATAATTTAAAAAATGTTATACTTAGTATGGAGGTAATAACATGGATGTATTTTGCAAAATAATAAATAATGAAATACCATCATATACAATATATGAAGATGAGATGGTTAAAGTATTCTTAGATGTAAATCCTAATCATACAGGACATACTCTTATAGTACCAAAGAAACATTATCAAGATTTTTTTGATATAGATGAAGAAGCACTACATCATATACTAAAGGTAGCCAAAGAAATTGCTGTACTTCTTAAAGAAAGATTAAACTATGATGGTATATCACTTTGTGAAAATAATGGCTTAGGTCAAGAAGTAAAACATTTTCATTTACACCTAATACCAAAATATAATAATGAAGAAAAATTATCACTTGAAGAAGTATATAATAAGTTAAAGTAGGTTTTAGCCTGCTTTTTATAAAGAAAAAAACTATCCGAAGATAGTTTCCCTAAACTAAGATATTTTAATAAAAGAAAGCAGAACCTAGTATAATAGCAAGTAGAATATATAAAACAATAACAATTAAGAAGCCATTATTTCCTTTACATGAACTATTTCCAGACATTTTAATGCACCTCCTTTATTATATCCAAGCTCCAAGTATTATTATTAATAAGATAAATAATACTAGTACAATAGCGGCACTAGATCCGCCGCAAGGTGAACCGCAGTTACTCATAATACATTCCTCCTTTTTTTCTATTCATAGTATTTTATGGAAAAAGATAAAAAGTGTGCTGGGCTAATTAGTATGAAATCAAATATATATTAAAAATAAGTAATTAAAATATGTTATTTTCCCCATATTTCAAAAATCATATTGTAATTTTCTCCTATTTTTGATATTATATTAATGTAACTTTGAAAGGAGATAACAAAATGGCAAACAAAAAAGAAGTATCAAAAAAAGATACTAAGAAAAATGTTATAAGTAAAGCAGAACAAAAAAAAGAAGAAAAAGTAGTTAAAGAGGTAAAAAAAGAGGAAAAGAAAAATACTAATAAGAAAGAATACGATAAACTATTCAAATTCTATGATTTTATAGATAAATATAGATTAGCTATTTATGGAGTAATTGGAGGAGTGCTTGCTACAGTACTAGTGGTAATCCTAATATGGCCAGATAGAATAGCTAAATTAGAGAATGGTTTAGAGCCGGTAGCAAGTATAGATGGTTTAACTGTAACTGCAGAAGATTTATATGAAGATATGAAAGAAATCTATTCAGTAAATAATTTACTAGATATAATAGATAATAAAATACTTGAAGAAAAATATCCTGAAACAGATGAGATGAATACTGAATTAAATGATCAAGCAGAAAACTATTATAATATGTATAATCAGTACTATGGATATAGTAAAGAAGAATTCTTAACTAAAAGTGGCTTTGGTAGTGAAAGGGCATTTATTGAATACTTAAGACTTCAATATAGAAGAACACAGTATACTGATGATTATATAAAAGAACAAATTACTGATAAAGAAATAGAAAAGTACTATGAAGATAAGGTATATGGAGATATCAATACCAAACACATTTTAGTAAAAGTTAGTAGCAGTGCTACTGATGAAGAAAAGAAAGAAGCTGAAAATTTAGCTAAAGAAATAATTACTAAATTAAATGAAGGCAAATCATTTGATGAAGTAAAAGATGAATATAAGGATAAAATAACATATGAAGAACTAGGATATAAAGCATATAATGCTAGTCTTGAATCTGCTTATATGGAAGCAATGCAAAAACTAGAAAATAATTCTTATACTAAAGAGCCAGTTCAAACTTCTTATGGATATCATGTAATATATAGAATAGATCAAAAAGAAAAACCAGCTCTTAAAGATGTAAAAGAAGAAATAATTACTTCATTAGTTTCTGAACATAAGTCAAAAGATACTTCAGTTCAATATAAAGCATTAGATAAAATGCGTGAGGATGCCAAACTTAAGTTTACTGATACAGTATTAGAAAAGAAGTATGAAACTTATAAATCTCAATATAACAAATAAAATGGTACATTAAGTATCATTTTTTAGTAGTTTACAACATCTAAATAAAGTGTTAAAATTAAAATATGATAAATTAAAAAAAATGGAGGTAACTATGGAAGTAAATAAAAGAAAAGACAACTTAGTAAAATTATTACTAAATAAAGATTTTGATATTAAGGATGAAGATGAACTTGTTGAAATGCTTTTGGATAGTCCAATAGCCATTGACTCAGATAAAGAAGAAGATGCCAAAAGAAGTTTAGGGGATAAATTGGCCGACAAAGTTACTGCAGTAGCAGGATCATGGGGGTTTATTATAGTATTTTGCATATTTCTTATACTGTGGATGATAATTAATTACTTAATGATAGTAAACGTAGATCCATATCCATTTATTCTACTCAATCTAATATTATCATGTATAGCGGCACTTCAAGCACCAATAATTATGATGAGTCAGAATAGAGCGGCTAAAAAAGATAGTTTAAGAAGTTTAAATGATTATAAGACGGATTTAAAAAGTGAATTAATACTTGAAGTGCTACATGAACAAATAAAAGAACTTCAAAGTAACCAAAAAAAGATTATAAAATTGCTCGAAGAAAACAACAAATAAAATGGTACATTAAGTATCATTTTTTTCATGAAAATTCTAAAATATGATATAATTAGATATGAAAGGACTGATGTTATGAATTATAAGATAAATATGAAGTGCGAACTAAAGAATGTTTCAGAAACATTAAAAGATAAACAAGAAGAATTAAAAAAATATTATTTAGAACTAAATACAATGTATCTCAAACAAAAAGAAAAAGTGGCCTATTACTACGAAGACATAAATACTGGAAGTATATTATCATACAATTCAGATATACTATTCTATGCTGCTTCAAGTATTAAAATATTAGTGTGCGTAATGTTATTAGAAATGGCTGAAAACAAAAAAATATCACTAGAGGATACTCTTTTAGTAACTATGAATGATTTAAAACAAGATACTGGAATCATTAAATTTCAAAAGCAAGATACATATTACACTATAAAAGATTTAATTAGATTAACAATAACAGAAAGTGATAATACAGCATATATAAAACTTGTTAATTATGTTGGAAAAGAAAACTTAGAAAAATATGGTAAATCACTTGGAGCACTCCATACAATGGAAGGCAAAGATTTATTTGGATTAATAAATTGTGATGATATGGCAATATACTGGAAGAAAGTAAGAGACTTTATTAATAAAAGTAAATATGGACAAGACTTTTATAATTGGCTTAGTAATCCATCATTTAGTATAGTATTACCAGAATCCATTGAAAATAATAATTTTGTTAAAAAATATGGTAGTTGGGATATTGCTTACCATGAGGCTGGTTATGTAGATGCAGAAAATCCATATTACATGATAATTTTAACTCAAAAATTTAAATGTGATGATAAAGAAGAATTTGTAAATAATACTGCTAAAGAGTTACATAAAATACATAAATTTATAAATAATAAATAAAGAAGAAATAACCCTTCTTTTAATTTTTAATCTTTTTAAATATTTTGACAGTTTCATATAAATCATCTAACTTATTATTCCAATTATATTTAATTTCATTAATTAAAGACTTTTTAATATTATTAATATTATCATCTTCTTTTTCAAAATAATCATAATATAAATATTTTAAATTAGTAAGATTATTCTCCTTATTAATATATTTAATTAAAAAGTTCTTCTTTTCTTTTTGACTTCTATTTACAAAAGAAATCTTATTTCTTGAGGATTTAACAATATCAATATTATAAATACTATCATTAGAAGTTTCATTTAATACCTCTTCTTCTTCATCTAACAAAAGACTACTTCTTTTAATAAGTTCACCCTTATCATTAAAGAGTACTGCAATAACTTCTTTACCATTAGTTATTAAAGAAGTATTACCTATCTTAATTCTAGAATAAGTATAAGTTTTATCTTTAATTAAATTAATAAAATCACTACTTACAGTTACATTATCATATTTAAACATTTTAAAGGTATCATTATTAACAAGAAATAATGGTATTTTCTTTACATTAACAATATTATCTCTTTTATTCCATTCAAAGAAGTTATAATATTCTTTATTAAAATTAAGTACTATATCATAAATATAATTCATTTTCTATAATCCCCTTTCAAAGTAATAGATAAAATCATAATTATAAAGCCAATAATACTAAAGTAGCATTCTACTCTTCTTATAATAAAATTAACATATTCTAAAAAATTATACTCCATAGTGGTTAAATTTAGATATAATATGATAAAACTACATCCAATTACCATAAGACCAAATCCAAGTAAAAAGAAAAAAACTCTTATCATAATATCCCTCATTTAAATTTATTCAAATAATAAGATATTATTAAGAGTTTTTAATTATTCTATTTCTTTTTTATCTCCAAGTTCTACTTTACTAATAGAGTCAAATCTTTTACTTATTTTATCAGTAGTTACATGAATATTTTCTATATCTTTATTAACAGTTTCAATACTTCTAGAAAGTTTATCCCATCTTTCTTTATATCTACCAAATTCAATACCAAGTTTATTTAATTCATCATGAATAATACTTGCATATTTATCTCTTTCCATATTCTTAAGAAGTACCTCAATAATAGTAAAAGTACTAATTAATGTAGTAGGAGAACATATCCATACTCTTCTTTTATGAGCATATTCTATTAAATCAGTATGATAAGCATTTATCTCAGCGAATAATGCTTCCGCAGGTAAAAACATAATAGCCTGATCAGAAGTAACCCCAGGTATAATATATTTACTAGCAATTGCATCAATATGTTTCTTAACATCTACTTTAAATTCTTTTTCTGCTATATTTCTATCTACTTGAGGAAGATTTTTATCTACCATTTTTTGATAATGTTCTAAAGGAAACTTTGAATCAATTGCAACAGTGCCAAGTGGCTCAGGAGCAAATATAACAGCATCCGCAATAGTGGTATTAGGGAAAGTATACTGAAGTCTATATACATTATCATTCTTTTCACCAAATATACTAACTAAGATATGTTTAAGATTAATTTCACCAAAAATACCTCTACTCTTTTTATCAGTTAAAATACTTTGTAGTGAAACAATATCTGTAGATAAAGTATCTATCTTCTTTTGGGCCTCGTCTATTTTAGATAATCTTTCTAATATATTAGTAAATGTTCTATTGGTTTTAGCAAAGTTATCATCTAATCTTTCATTTACTTTGTCATTAATTTGTGTAAGTTTCTTTTCCATTCTATCGTTAAGTCCATTAAAATTATCATTCATAGTTTTCATTATATCTATTTGAAAACTAGATAATTCTTTCACTGTAGTAGTTTCTAAAGTACCTAATCTTTCTGTGATTTTTCCTTCATTAACATTTTTACTAATTGCTATAATAACAAGTATAATAACTATTATTAATAGTCCTATAATAATATAATCTAACATTTTATTACCTCCATATTTACATATAAAAGTATAACATATAAATTACTTTTAGTAAATAAGAATAATATAAAAAAGCAAACAATTGTATATTATTAGCTCAGAGCCTATAGTCTCTTCACTATCATTAAAGCCTAAGGTCTTTAATGAAAAAATTGAAGCCTGTAGTCTTCAATTTTAAGTTTATCTTTTATGATGTACACTTATGTTTTCTTCTTCACTAGGAGGTTTTCTAAAGTATTTATCAGGATTTTGTAATATTTCATTTTTAATGTAACTTGGACATATTAACTTATTTAAATTAAAGCCATAAGGTAAAACAAGACCATTAGCACTAGTTAGTCCACTTAAATCCAAACCACCACCAATATTTTGGGGTAATACAAGGCTCTCGGCACTATCTAGGTTGTGTATATCTAAATAACCACCAACACTTTGAGGTAAAACAAGTCCCTCTGCACTAGTCAAGTTATCTAAAAATAAATCATCACCAACACTTTGAGGTAAAACAAGACCATTAGCACTAGTTAGTCCACTCAACATTAAACTACCACCAATACTTTGAGGTAATACAAGCCCCTTGGCACTAGTTAGGTTGCTTAAATATAAATTCCCACCAATATTTTGAGGTAATACAAGGCTCTCGGCACTATCTAGGTTGTGTATATCTAAATCACCACCAATACTTTGAGGTAAAACAAGACTCTCCGCACTAGTTAGAGCGCTTAAAAATAAACTATCACCAATACTTTGAGGTAAAACAAGACCCTCCGCACTAGTTAGTCTGGTTAAATATAAATCACCACCAATATTTTGAGGTAATACAAGACCCTCCGCACTAGTTAGAGCGCTTAAAAATAAACTACCATTGATGTGGTGTGGAAGTACTAAGCCATTGGGCTTAACTAAAAGCCATAGATATAAATCAGAAACTAAAACTTTAAACTTATTTGGGTTTTCTTCCCACTCTTCTTGTGATAAAGCAACTTCTTCTTCTTTTACATCAAATATTAATGCATAATCTTTCTTTATATTTCTCTTGCTTTTTATTTCATCTATTCTAGGATCTTTCTCGTAACCAAATCCTTCAATTTTACTGTTGATTTCATATAAAAATTTAAGTTCATTCAAAGTTAGTTCAATATTATTATTTATTTTTTTATCAATTAAAGTAAGTAATTTCATATCATGCTCTTTTTTTAAATATTTATCTCTATCAGGGAACTCCTTTAATTTTTCCTCAAGAATAGGCATCATTTCGGGTTCCATATTTTGCCTATCTGCTATTCCTCTAATTTCTTCTATTTCAGTTTTACCATTCATTCTAATAGCAATTCTAGGTACTTTGGCTTCACCATTATTATCAAGTGTATAATAAACATAAAAATCTCCACCTGCTAACTGACTTTTAGCAAAATTTTCACCAGCGGCAGTACACCAACCAGTATAATACCCTTGAAGTGAATCTCTTAAAATATTATAATCACTACCTTGTTCATATTTTACCCATTTACCACTAGTGGTGTTACTTTGAAGTTTATCTTTTAACATACTTTGTTTAATAACATATTCATATAACATTTTAAAGTTACCACTACCTAAGGCAGATTTAATTTCTTCATCACCTTTTTTATCTTTAATATAGTCTTCCATTAAATGTAGTGTAGTAAAAATAAATTCTCTTTCTACTGGTGGAAACGGATATACTGTTGTTTTATCTCTTTTACTAAATTTATAAGTTTTTTTATCATATTTACCTAAATTTTGTAATCCTTGAAATACCCAGTATTTTTCCCACATTTCATAAGATTTACTTTCTTCATCATATAAAAAATATTCTATCCACTTATCTAAAGAATGTTTTTGGTCTTCGATAACTTGATCAGTCATTCTTTTTTTATCTTCATTAGTTAGTTCGATATTACCATATCCTCTTTCCCTAGCAAGTTTAACTTGATTTTGAAAATAGGATTCAGGTATGTCTTCAGGTTTTATTACATATAAATCGTAATAGAAGCCTTTAAGTAACTTTTCATCAGATTTATTTTTACTCTCGGATACTCTCTTATGTATTTTTTCTAATCTATTAAAATAATTAAGTAATCTTTCTCTTTTTTTATCAGATTCTTTTGAAACATGCAAAACTCTTTCTGAATTATGTAAGTCTTTATACATTTTAGATATAATGTCTATCCAACCATTCCTCATTTCATTATTCATATATGCAATCACCTATAATAATGATATCATAAAAGTAATATTTTTAATTAAAATAATGTTGATTTTACATAATATTTACATAGAAAACAAAAAATTGAAGTTTATGTTCTTAGGGTTTAAGTTTATCAGTATTAATACTAAATAAAAACAGTACCGAAGTACTATTTTAATAATTGTTCAAAATATTTAGATATTTCTTTTACCCTATGTTTTAATATGAAAGCATCTACTATATCAAATACAGCATATACTAAAATAACAATTCCAATCATTGTAGTAATCATAACCGCAGATATACTAGGATTAATAATTAGAACAATACCACATATTATAGTAAGTACTGAAGTAATAACGGATAAAACAAAATAATTATCTATATTTTTAATAATAAATGCCATTCTAGTTTTAAAAATACCATTTATAATAAAGAATACACCTAAAGCTATAGGAATTAAATTTTTAAATATTTCAGGATTTAAAAATATAACTATACCAAGTATTATAGAAATAACACTACTAGCCATCTTCATAAAGAAGAATATTGGATGAATGGCAAAACTATCTATAAAGTTGTAAGTACCATATACTAATAGAAAAGCTGCTAGTAGATATGCAATAGTATCGAGTGATGAATTAGGTGATACTACAAGAATAACGCCTAGTATAGCAAAAAGTACAGACATAACTATAGATAAATTAAGATATTTATTAATTTCTTTACTCATTATAAAACTCCTTTCTATAATTATTATAACTCAAAATAGTAAAAATATTAAGAACAAAATTAAATAAATAGTCCATTTAGTCCATTAATTGTTAACACCATGTCTAACAATAGGAGTATCACTAGTTATAGCTTTAAATGTATAACCATTATTTTTACCGTATTTAATAATATTTCTAAGTGCATCAACAGAGGCACTGTGACTTTCAGAATCATGCATAAGTACTATATTAGTTTTGCTATGTGATAAGCCACTAATAACATTATTATATATTTTACTACTATTATAACCATCACCACCAGCGTCATTGGAGTCAACATTCCAATCAAAATAAGTATATCCTCTATTAATTACCTCATTAGTAAGTCTAGACATAATACCATTTGAATAATTTTTACTTATAGTGTTAGAAGAGCCACCAGGAAATCTAATTATCTTTGGATGAATACCAATAGAATTATAAACACTATTACTAACATTATTTAAATCAATAAAGTAATTATCAATACTAGAATATACATAACTATAATTATGCGTATATGTATGAAGAGCTATTGTATTACCACTATTATATGCTCTTTTAACATAATCACCGCCATGAGTAACAAAAAATGTTGCTTTAATATTTTCACTATCAAGTATATCTAAAATTTTTCCTGTTAAATAACTTGGACCATCATCAAACGTTAGATAAATAATACCATTACCATAATAACTTGGTTTATTAATTACATGGATAGTCCTACTAACCTCAGCCTTGTTACCAGAAGTATCTATAGCTTCATACTTTATATTATATGTACCGAGTTTATTAGTATCTAAATTACTAGTAACAACTACACTATTAGTAATATCTCCATCACATTTGTCGTAGGAGGTATATCCTTCTTCATTATAATTATCACCAATAAATATATTTAAATCAGCACTACCTTTTAATTCTATTTTTGGAGCCTCATCATCTTCAAATATAATTTTTCTCTCTACTTGTGTTTCATTGCTACTACTATCAATTACAGAATAAATAATACTATTGTCTATTTTTTTAATATTCACTCTTTCTGTAATATCTCCGTCGTAATTATCACTCGCGGTATATCCTTCTTCGTTATAATCGGTATTTGGACAAACCTTAACTTCTGTATTACCATTTAAAGTAATAATAGGTTTTGTATTATCAATAACATTAATATCAACTGTTTTATTTACATTAAAAAATAAATATTTAACATTAATTACAATAGTGTAAGTACCAACATTACTAGAATTTATATTATTTTCTATAATAGAACTTTTATTCGTTAAATTAGTAAACAAATTATATACTTTGTAATCAATATTGTAATCACTATTTAAATTAATACTATTAGTATAAACATCAATAGTAGGAGACACAACGCTGTATATTAACATAAATAATGTAATAATAATCAAAATTAAAAATAATTTTTTTAAATGCTTCATATTTATCACTACTCTAAAAATAATTATACATCATAAAGATAAATAAAACTATTCTAAAATAGTATTTTTATCTGGTTTTACATTTTTTCTGTATACTATAATCCTACCATTATTATCACAAGTAGCAAGTAATATATTGTCATAATTCTTATAACCTAATACTTTTAGTTCGTGATCTAACCATTTCTTGCCTTTTCCCATGGCTTCCATATTATTTTCCATATAATTAGAATCAATAATTACATTAGCGGGAATTCCACTATTACTAAGTTTAGCATTCACGTCGCTTTTATTTGAAGGTTTATCTTTCTCTTTTAAGAGAAAACTAATACTTCCATTAATCTCCATAATTGCAGTATCTATTTCATTTAAATCAAAATATCCTTGTGTTCTAGCCTCTGCAAGAAAGTCATTAATATCAAGTTTAGATTTTTTTAATCCGGATTCAATAATTTTACCATTTTCCATTAATATTGTAGGTACACCTGTAATAAATCTACGAAGAGTAATACTTTTCATCGTAGCCTTTGCTATTATATAGGCAATAATACCATATAAAAGTAGTGAAACAATACCCGAGATTAAGTCTTTTTCTAAGTCTAGAGAAATATCCGCGGCTATAGAGCCAATAGTAATACCAAAGACATAATCAAATAAGTTAAGTTGTGAAACTTGCTTTTTGCCCAGTAACTTAGTTACAAAAAATAAAATTGCTAATACTAAAAGAGTTCTAAAACATATACAAAATACATTATCCATATGAAAAAACACCTCATAATTATTATGAGATGTTTTAATTTAATTATACATTAATCTCTTAATGGATTACCATTAGCATCAGTATTAATACTACCAGATAGTATCATAATACCTTCGATTAGTCCCCATATACCAGCAGCGGCTACCATAAAAAAGCCAACAACAACAAATAGTAATATGTATCCAAAAATAGAAAGTAATAATTGGGCTACTGCTTTTCCGGTATAACCTAGGTAAAAGTTATGTACTCCCCATTGACCTAAAAATATACCAAGTAATCCAGCAGCCATTTTAGATTTAGCATTTGGATCAGTATTTTTAGTATTACTATTTTTAACTCTGACACCACACTTCAAACAAATTTCTTGTTCTTCATTTAATTCAGCACCACAATTAGAACAAAACTTAGCCATATATATTCACTCCTTTCACAACTAAAGTAATTTTATCATATAAAAATTATTTTGTAAATTTATTAAGTAAACTATTTAGTAATTTTTTTTCTTTCTTCAAATCTTCTCTTTCTTTTTCTACTATACTCGAAGGAGCTTTACTTACATAATTTTCATTACTAAGTAATTTTTCTCTTCTTTCAATAGATTTCTCTAGAGATTCTTTTTCTTTTAATAATTTTTCCTCTTGCTCTTTAACATTTTTACTATTATCAAAGAAAATATCTATCTCTAATCCATTATATTCTACTTTATCAGTATAATTATCACTATTATCAGTAATCTTATCATTAAGTTTTAACATATTAATAATAATTTGTTTGTCTACATCATTATTACACTTAATGTATACTTTGTAATCACTACCTATACCAAGTTCAGCCTTTTTATTTCTAAACATAGTAATAAATTCAAGTACTGTATCAATATTAGTAGCAGATACCATATTTTTATCATATTCTGGATAACTACTCATCATAATAGATTCAGTCTCTTTAATAGGTAGCATTGAATATATTTCTTCAGTAACATAAGGCATAAATGGATGCAACATTTTTACTATATCAGTAAGTACTCTAAGTAATACACTTTTTGTTGTATTATCATCATAGAACTTAGATAACTCAATGTACTTGTCACAGAAGTAACTCCATGCAAATTCGTATATAGCGGACCCAGCTAAATTAAAGTCATATTTATCCATATACTTAGTAACATCTTTAATAGTACTATTAAGTTTATCAAGTATCCATTTATCTTCTACTTTTAAATTATCTAAAGTATAATCTTCTTCTTTAAATCCATCTAACTTCATTAATACAAATCTTGATGCATTCCATACTTTGTTAATAAAGTTCCAAGTAGATTTAACTTTCTCTTCATCATATCTTAAATCCATTCCAGAAGCAGTACTAGTAGTTAAGAAAAATCTTAGTGAGTCAGCACCATATTCTTCAATAACATCCATAGGATCTATACCATTACCAAGACTCTTACTCATTTTTCTACCTTGTTTATCTCTGATAAGACCATGTATTAAACAGTCTTTAAATGGTCTCTTATGAAGAAATTCAAGTCCTTGGAAGGTCATTCTATTAACCCAGAATGGAATAATATCATATCCAGTAACTAGTACATTGTTAGGATAATATCTTTTTAATAGGTCAGTATTATCAGGCCATCCAAGTGTACTAAAAGGCCATAATGCTGAAGAGAACCAAGTATCAAGTACATCGGGATCTTGTACCCAACCTTCTCCTTCAGGAGCATCCATACCAACATATACTTCATCATCTTTATACCAAGCAGGAATTCTGTGCCCCCACCAAAGTTGTCTAGAAATACACCAGTCATAAGTTATTTCCATCCAGTGATTCATAATCTTTTCATATCTTTCAGGTACAAAGTTAACTTTAGTATCTTTATTTTTTTGATTAGCAAGTACTGCATCTGCAAGTGGTCTCATCTTAATAAACCATTGTTTAGATAAGTAAGGCTCTACCATTACATCAGTTCTTTCTGAAAAACCAACATTATGATTAATTGGCTCGATATTAATTAGTAGGCCAGCCTCTTCTAAATCTTTAACAAGCTTTTCTCTTGCCTCAAATCTATCCATACCAGCATAAGAGCCAGCATTTTCATTCATCGTAGCATCCTTATTCATAACTACAATTCTCTCTAGATTGTGTCTATTACCAACTTCAAAGTCATTAGGATCATGAGCAGGAGTAATTTTAACTACACCTGTACCAAATTCCATATCAGCATGATAGTCTCCTATTACAGGAATTTTCTTATTAACTATAGGAAGTATAACTCTTTTACCTATATATTTTTTGTATCTTTCATCATCCGGATTAACAGCAACAGCAGTATCTCCAAATAAAGTTTCTGGTCTAGTCGTAGCTACTTCCAAATATTCATCACTATCTTCTAGATAATACTTAATATGATAAAAGGCACCTTCTACATCTTTATAAATAACTTCTTCAGTACTTAAAGCAGTCATAGCCATAGGATCCCAGTTAATAATTCTTTCTCCCCTATAAATTAAACCTTTATTATATAGAGTAACGAAGACTTCTCTAACTGCCTTAGATAAACCTTCATCTAAAGTAAATCTCTCCTTAGTATAATCTAGAGCAAGACCAAGTTTTGCCCACTGACTATGAATATTTTCTGCATATTCATCTTTCCAAGCCCAAGCTACTTTAAGCCATTCTTCTCTATCCATTTCTCTAGGATTAATTCCTTCACTTCTAAGTTTCTTATCAATTTTAGCCTGCGTAGCAATACCAGCATGATCCATACCAGGAACCCACATAGCATCAAAGCCCTTCATTTTCTTATATCTAATTAGAATATCTTGAATAGAGGTATCCCAAGCGTGCCCTAAATGCAATTTACCAGTTACATTAGGAGGTGGAATTACTATACAGAATGGTTCTTTACTTAAATCTTTACCACCAGTAAAATAACCATTATTTTTCCACATTTCATATTTATCTTTTTCTACCATTAAATGGTCATATTTTTTATCAAGCATTATAAACACCAATCCTTTTATCTATATAACTATTTAGAACTATAAATATTTTTTTATAAAAGTCTTCAATTTCTTTATTATCAAAAGTAAGACTATCGAATAGTTTAGCCACATAATTATTTTCTTTTAATAAGTAATAGGAATATTTGTAATTAAAAGCATACATTTTTGATAATACCATAAGAACAGTATCTGAAGCATTATCAGTAACTCTAGGACTAATAGTTTTAAATTTAGTAAAATCTTCATATACCAAATTATTAGGATAACTACTAATTCTTGTATCAACATAAGGATAATTAACAAATAATCTGAAAGAATCTAAGTTATGAGCATCTTTAATAATAGCGCATACATGTTTAGTTTTCTCATCTATATTATCAGGGAAACCATTTTTATCATAAGCAAATAATGCTATTTTAATGACATTATCATAAGTTTTATCTTTACTTATTTCTCTGATTAAGCCTTTATTAAATAGTATATCAATAGCTTTATTACTAGAATCTTCATTGTCTTCATCTATATGATAATTAGGAGTACTAGAAAAATTACCTATTTCATGGAATAGACCAATAAGTTCACAGACCGCTATCTCTTCTTCGGTAAATATACCAAGTTCAGTAGCTAAATCTTTAACTATTTCCATAACTTTTAATGAGTGAAAATATCTTGCTTTAATATTAATATTATTCATATCATACTTTCTAACATATTGTTCAAATATCTTCATTATTCTACTACTTTTCATAATATTCCTCCCACTTCATAAAGTTAATATAAGTATATACTAAAATACTACATTTTTCAAGTAAATTTATAGTATTTATTTCATCTCACACTTCGTTGCTCGATGTTTTTTTAGCCTGTAGTCTAAAAAAATACTTTAGAGCCATTAAGTCTCTAAAGTAAAGTTTATTCATTCTTTTCATTTTTAATAATTTGAATTATTTCTTCTACTGCTTTATCCACAGTATTGTTGATAACTACATAATCATATTTATCTTTGCATTTAATTTCATCTTTAGCTATCTCTAATCTTTCTTTAATAACTTCTTCAGAATCAGTATTTCTATTTCTAATTCTCTTTTCTAGTTCTTCAAAAGATGGTGGCATAATAAATATACTAATAGCTTCAGGATATATTTTTTCTACATTTAACACACCTTTAATGTCTAGTACTCCGATTACATTAGCGCCATTTTCAAGATTATTAAATATAAATTCACTAGGAGTACCATAATAATTACCATTAAATAAAGTATATTCTAGTATTTTACCATCTTTAATATTATTTTCAAAAGTATTAATGTCTACGAAGAAATAATCTTTACCATCTATTTCATTACTTCTTTTCTTTCTCGTAGTCATAGATACTGAATAGATGGCAATTCCTTTATTTACTAACTCTTTAGCAATAGTATCTTTACCAACACCACCAGGACCTGATATAACTATAAATTTACCTTTCATAACATTATCCTCCTATTCTATTATTTGTATATTATTAACAATAACTTGGTATTTATCAAATCTTCTTTCTACTCTACCAAATACCTTGACAATATTACCTTCTTCTATATTATTAAATCTTTTATATGTAGTAGGAAATATAGTTAAAGGAATTTCACCAAATTCGTCTTCACCTGTGATAAAGGCCATAACATCATTATTTTTTGTAGTAGTTTCTCTTATTCTTTTTATTAAAATAATGATATTAATATTTTTATCAAAGTAATTATTGATATTAAGAGAACTAATACTACTTTCTTCACGATATTTTGAGGTTGGATGCTCAGTTAAATAAAATCCGATAGTTTTTAACTCATTATCCATAATATCTTTCTTGGAATATTCATCATATTCTAAAATATATGGTTTTTCAACCTCAATCATTCCAGAGTCTTTTGCAATATCTGCATAATTTAAAACATTATCTAAGTTTTCTATTAAAGTTCTTCTATTATATCCTAAGTTAATTGCTCCAGCATTAATTAAGTTAGTTATAACTCTTGTATTAACTGAAGTACCATTCATTCTAAGTACAAAGTCACTAAAATCAGTAAACTGTCCTTTTTCTCTTTCTTTAATTATATCATTACTACTTACGGTACCAACACTTTTAATAATTGATAAAGGACATCTTATATTATTACCATCAACATAGTATTTACTAGCACTTAAATTAATATCTGGTGGTAATATCTTAATATTTGATTTTCTTGCTCTATTAATATAAATATTAGTTTTAATATCATTACCAATAGAGTTGAATAATATTGCACTTATAAAATATTTAGAAAAATATGCTTTTATAAAAGCCATTCTATAAGATGTAATAGCGTATGCTACCGAATGTGATTTATTAAATCCATAATTAGCAAATTTAAGTATCAAATCATATACCGAAGAAGCTACATTCTCATCATATCCATTGCTTAAACAGCCCTTTATAAATTTTGGTTTTTCTTTTAAAAGAATTTCTTCTTTCTTTTTAGACATAGCTCTTCTTAAGATATCGGCTTCGCCAAAAGAATAACCCGCCATTAATCTTGCTATCTGCATTATTTGCTCTTGATATACTATAATACCATAAGTTCCTTTTAATATAGGCTCTAAGTCAGGATGAATATAAGTAATTTTTTCTTCATTATTTCTTCTTCTGATAAAAGTATCAATATTATCCATAGGACCAGGTCTATACAAAGCAAGGGCAAGTACAATATCATCAAAAGAAGTTATCTTTAACTTTTCTAAGAATCTCTTCATACCAGGAGATTCAAACTGAAATATACCATCAGTATCAACATTATAAAAGATATCAAGAGCTTTTTTATCATTATCGGGTATTCTTTCAAAAGTAATATTAATTTTTTCTTTTTCTCTTATTTCGTCAATAACATTACTTATTAAAGTTAAATTATCAATACCAAGAAAGTCCATTTTTAAGAGGCCTAAAGGTTCCAAGTAATCTTTAGAATAGGCTGTCGTATATATACCAACAGGGTTTTTATATAAAGGAATAATTTCATCTATTGGTCTTCTACTCATTACAATACCTGCAGCATGAATAGATATATGTCTAGGTAGTCCTTCTAAATGTTTGCCTATTTCATATAACATCTTAAATTCTCTTTTTGAATTGATTAATCTATGAAATTTACTACCTTCGATATAAGAACTTAATAAATCTTTACTAGTAATAGATTTACAGATATCATCAGTAATTGGAAGACTAATATCCATACATCTAGCCAAATCTCTAATTACTTGTTTCGCACCTAATGTATTAAAAGTAATAATTCCAATAGCGTGTTTTTCACCATACTTTTTAGTAACATATTCAGTAACTAAATTTCTTTTTTCGCTATCAAAATCAACATCAATATCGGGCATAGTAACTCTTTCTGGATTTAAAAATCTTTCAAATAATAAATCATATTTAATAGGATCGACATCAGTAATACCAATAGCATAAGATACTAAGCTACCCGCAGCACTACCTCTTCCGGGACCTACTAAAATATTATTAAATTTAGCATACTTAACATAATCCCATACAACTAAGAAGTAATCACTAAATCCCATCTTTTCAATAACGGATAGTTCATAATCTAATCTTTCTATATATTTATCAATGACATCATCATTAAGTCTCCTTTTAATACCTTTATATGCTAAATTTCTAAGAAATTCATTAGGATTTATATCTTTGTCATATATAGGAAGTAAATCAGGAGTATATTCTAAAGTAACATTACAAGAGTTACTAATATACTTCATATTATTTCTAACCACATCATCAGTAATAAGTTCAAATTCATCTTTATCAAATAAATATTTACCTTTAAATGTATTAAGTTCAAATTCACCTAACTTCTTTTCTTCTTTAATCATTATAAGATAGTCTAAGTATTTATAATCATCTTTCTCCAAATAACTAACATCATTAACAAATACAGCTTTATCTTTAATATTATTTCGCTCTTCTATATTAGAGTAACCCACAAAATATTCTTTATATATAGAAATAATTTCACTATTATAACTACTATAAGGCATAATTAATATTAAATTATCAGCATACTTAATTAAAATATCATTATCAATATTACCCTCTGAGATGAGCGTAGAGATTTTAATTAGATTCCTATATCCATCATTATTTTTAGCCAGTAAAATAAATTTATTTTCATTGTATTCTAATTTAATACCAATAATAGGTTTAATGCCTTTCTTTATGCAGGATAAATAAAATTCATAAGTTCCAAACATATTATTTGTATCAGTTATAGCTAAAGAAAAATAGCCAAGTTCTTTAGCCTTTTCTGTTAAATCATCTATTTTAATTAAACTACTTAACATAGAATAACTAGTTTTAACATCTAAAGCATATAACATGACTATCCCTCCCTAATTATTTGTAATTTAGTATTTTAGTGTAATAAATGCAATTATAACACCAGCAACTGCAATTAAAGCAGCAAGCCCAATAACACTAGCAAATCCCTTATTGCCAGGACTAACTACTTCAGGTCCAAGTCTATCATCAGTAGTAACATTTTTCTTTAGTACTCTAACTAATTTTTTATTACTTTCCTTTTTATTTGGATTATTCGCAGTAACATATCTTCTATCTGGAGACATATTTAATTCTCCACCATCATTTTCAATACTTAACTTGCTTCCATTATCAAAACTTTTTTCAATTTTATTTGAATCAAATTTAAATCCATAATTATTACCTTCCATACATTATCCTCACTTTCTTCTATTTTCCGCTACCATTATTATTTCATCAGTTAAATATTTTATTCTTTCAATTATTCTTCTAGATTTTACTCTACCTTCACTATCGCTTCCAATAAGATGTTCTTCAAGTTCTTTAATTGTGTTATTTGAAGTAAAGAATGTTGGCAGTCCTTCTTGCATTCTATATTGCAGGAGGCTACCTAGTATTTCATCTCTATTCCAATTAGTAACTGTTTCTGCTCCAATATCATCTAAAAGAAGCAAAGGAGCCTTTCTAACTTTATTGAATACTTCGTTATAATCCTCTCCAAATCTTCCCTTTAATTCTCTTAAAAACTCTGGATAATAAACAGTAACTGATTTAACACCTTTTTTGGCCAGTTCATTAAACATAGCACTAATCAAATAAGTTTTACCACATCCAAAGTTACCTGCTAAATATAAACCTTTACAATTCTCATTATTTTCATATTTTTTAATAAAAGTTGTAAGCCATTTAATAGCATCAAGTCTATTCTTATCATCAGTATAAATATTCTTCATTGAAGCCTCAAGAATAGCCTTTGGCATATCAAACAAACTAATATTATTTTGATATTCTGTATCTTTATCAAGTTTTTTCTTATATTTACAAGGTACATAGGAAAATACTATATTTTCTTCTTGTGCTTCAGGATAGTAGACATGACCAACAACAGAATTTTTACATTCCATAATATTTTTACAATTAGCACAGTTTTTAAGTTCTAAAGAAGAATCTTTAATTAAAGAGGTATATTTTATTATTTCATCTTTAGAAAGTTTAATTTTACTTACGATCTTTTTAAATGTATCGTCTTCCATTTCTTTATCAAAATTTCTCTCTAAATCTATATTATTAAATCTATAATTATTTTGAATAACATCTTTTATCTCTTTCATTATTTATACTCCTTTAATAGTTCTTCCAATTGATTTTCTTCACCATCAGAAACATTAGATTTATCTATTTCTTTATCAAACCAATCAGGAGTTTTCATATTAACATTATCATCCTTATAATTTCTTTTTGAGGATTTTTTATGTACTTTTTCACAATTATTCATTGCATCCTCTACTGTTTCTATACCTTTTCTTTGCCATTCGCCAGCAATTGTTTCAACGAATCCTCTCGTTAATTTCTTATTATTTACATTAATTGCATAGTCAAGTAGAACATTAACTACTCCGGGTTTTAATTTATAATCAACAAGTAAATCTTCAATTAATTTTAAATCTCTACGCGTAGGTTCATTACCATTATTTTTATTTATTAAAAGTTCTCTTGGAGAAATGGTTTCAAATGTATATATCATTTTAGCTCTTCTTGAAGTATCACCAATCGGTTTTCTTAAGTATTCAGGTTGATTATTATCTATAATTGTAGGAAGTAATCCACCATTACTAAACTGATAAAAGTTTCTTGAATTTTTTCTTAAACTTTCACGATTAATAGTACCATTATCATTAAGTGAAACTTTAACAATATTAGCCATTTTAATAGCATCAATATCATATATAAATGAAAGGTTAATAATAAGCTCTTTAATGTCTTTAGAGAACATTTTACTAGTATCTAGATTTTTTGGCATTGAACTAATAAGAAAATTAAAGTCAAAATTACTATTAATATTAAGTTTAAGCTTATTATACTTTCTAATATCCTCAAGAGATAAGTCATAAGATGTCATACTAGTACTTTCAAAGACATCATTAAAGCTTTTAGTAATATCTTTATAATTAGAGGTATTTAATCTTGGTATTTTAAATGCTTTAACTAAATTATCATATTCTCTCTTGCCAACATTACTATATAAGACAATATTAAGTATTGGATGAGATAAAAATTCACTAGCACTAACAGGACTAAAAATTTCATATATATAATTATTAACATTTCCTTCTTTAATAAATGCTTTAATAAGTCCTATAGCCTCGAGTTTATCAAAAGAAGTTTGTAATTCATTAATAGTTATTCTAAGTGAAGACACTAATTTTTGATGTGAAAACTCACTGCTTAATATTTCTGAATTATCCAAATCAGCCCATAAAGTAAAGTATAACATAACAGCATCAGTACCAATAATAGGAAGATATAAACTTGTTATAATTTTCCTATCCTCATTATGAAGAATAGTTTTATTTACTACAACATAAGTATCCGCAGGTACCAAATTATACTTTTCCATAAAACCAATCCTTCCTCAACATTATTGTATAATAAAAAGAACTAAAAGTAAAGGAAAAATAAATATGTTTTACAGGACATTTTTTACTAAAAAATATTATCAAAATAAATATATTTACATACTTAAGTGTAAAATTTAAAAAAAATTTAATAATAAATTAAAGACAAAAAAAGCCTCGAAAGAAGATTTTGAATACAATAAGTTTTCCAAAACGAATTTTTAATACCAAAAATGGCAATAAAACCTTATTTTAAGCTATTTGACCTAATAACATTTATATGATAATGTACTCATCGGGAGGCAATTAATATGTTAAACTGTAATTATTATAATGAAATAAAAAACGAACTAATAAATAATGAGATATATAAAAGAGTAAAAGATTATTCAAAGAATAGAAATGAACTTAGTGTATATTACAATGTAGGTAAGTTGCTAAGTGAAGCGGGAAAACATTATGGCGAAGGAATAATAAAAGAATATTCTAGAAAATTGACTATTGAAATCGGTAGCGGATACGGAATATCAAATTTGAAAAGAATGAGACAATTTTACTTAATTGTTGAAAAAGGTGTAGCACTGCCACACCAATTGAGTTGGTCGCATATTTTAGCAATTTTACCAATTAATAATATAAATGAAATAAATTATTATATAAGTATTTCTATAGAACAAAATTTGTCTTATAGACAACTTAGGGAAAAAATAAAGTCTAAAGAGTATCAAAGACTAGATGATAAAACTAAATTAAAGTTAATAAATAAAGAAGAAACGGTAGTAAGTGATTTTATAAAAAATCCTATAATCATAAGAAATAAATATAATGTAGATAAAGAACATATAACAGAAAAAATATTACAAAAATTAATACTTGAAGATATAGAAAAATTCTTATTAGAATTAGGAACTGGATTCTCTTTTATTAAAAGTGAATACAAAATTAAAATAGGAAGTACCTATAATTATATAGATTTATTATTATTTAATTATACTTATAATTGCTTTGTAGTAATAGAACTAAAAGTAACAGAATTAAAAAAAGAACATATTGGCCAAATTGAGGTCTATATGAACTATGTAGATAAAAATATTAAAACTATAAATCAAGATAAAACTATTGGAGTAATAATCTGTAAAAAAGATAATGGTTACTATATAGAATACTCTAGTGATAGTAGAATCATAAAGAATATATTTTAAACTAATCTTTACAAATTCTAATAATAATAGTGCTAAGAATAACCAAGAAAATACCTATTACCAAGACATATAAATTATAACTATTCAAAATATTTACAAAGATGTTCGCAGACATATGAATAACAATAGGTATTAAAATATCTTTCTTTTTTAAATATAAATATGCATTAACCATACCAATAATAAAAGCATATATACAAGTAGTAATTCCTGTATGACAGATAGCAAATACTAAAGAGGAAATAAAAATTACCATTTTTTGACTATTAAATTTTTTCAAACTATTAACAAAACTATACCTAAACAAAATCTCTTCAAATATAGGACCCACAATTCCAGAGGCTAAAATGTTAAGAAAAATATTCATATCCACCATAACATTATTACCTAGTCCCATTGCAAATAAAAGCATATTGTAACTAGTAGTAATGCCAATACCCATTAATGCATAAGGAAAAAGATTATGTTTTCCAATAGCAGGTTTACCATTTCTAAGTTTAAAAATTACATACAAAATTTCAACAGCACAAACAAGTATAGTACCAATTACAATAGACCTATCTTTGCCTAAGCAAACAATACAAGCAATAAGTACAGCATATTGCAAAATAAACATTATAAATATCTCTTTAAAAGCAAAAATAAGCGATTTTAAATATTTCATAAACACCTCATAATAAAAAAATAAGATAGCTATTAAGTACTTCTAAGCTGTCTTATATAATAATTTAAGCCCTTACATTAGTAACTGTTAGAACATTAATTGCTTGTAATCCTTTAGCAGTTTCGATAAGATCAAATTCAACTATTTGTCCTTCAGATAATGTTTTGTAACCATCTTGTTTAATTGCAGAATAATGAACGAAAATATCTTCACTATTTGGATTGTCAATAAATCCATAGCCTTTGTCATTATTGAACCACTTAACTCTTCCTTGCATCCTTGCCACCTCACTTTTCTGTTCCTTCTTACAAGAATATTATAATATACTGCCCGATGATTTTGCAAACAAATTAGTAAGACAAAAATCGATAAAAAATTCTCCTAAGTTGAACTTTACTGCAAGCAAGATAATCATAACACTAATTAATATTATAAAAATTTAAAAATTGAATTTTAATAGAAAAATACTCCTACCAACTATATAGTTAACTACAAGTAAATACCTAAAATAAAAATAAAAAAGTAGATTTCTCTACTTAATTTCAATATTCATAATTTCTAGTATTCTATTTAAATCATTAACATTTTCAAAATATATATTTATTTTTTTATTATCCACTTTAACTTTAGTACCAAGTATGTCTTTAAGTTCATTTTCTATGTTGGTATAATCAGTATTTCTTTCTCTTCTGGTTATAGGAACTCTCTTTTTAATTTCTTCATCCTTACTTATTTCTTCAATTTCATGGACACTAAGACCCTCGTTGATAATTTTTTTAGCTAAACCAGTAATTTTACTCTCATCTTCCATTTTAGATAAAACCCTAGCATGCCCCATAGAAAGTTCACCATTTAAAATCATTTTTTGAACTTCTTCCGGTAGATTTAGTAGCCCTAAAGTATTGGTAATATGACTTCTACTCTTTCCTATTCTAAGTGCAAGATCCTCTTGCCTAATATCCAAGTTATCAATAATTCCCTTATAGGCCCAAGCAAGTTCAATAGCGGTAAGATTCTCCCTTTGAATATTTTCTAGTAGTGCGATTTCTCTCATTTCATCATCAGAAAAATCTTTTACAATAGCGGGTATTTTATCTAATCCTGCCATTTTACTGGCTCTAAGCCTTCTTTCGCCTGCTATTAAATCATAACCACGAATTCCCTTTTTAACAATAATGGGCTGAAATACGCCATGGTTTTTAATTGATTCAGATAGCTCTCTTAAAGCCTCTTCATTAAAACTCTTTCTGGGCTGATAAGGATTTGGTCTAATTTCATTAATAGGAATATCTTGAATTTCATTAGTAGTAGCATTTTCCATTATATTACTTTCAAAAGTATCAAAATCAAGAACCTCTGTTGAAAATAGTTCTTCAAGTCCCCTACCCAACGCTTTCTTCTTTTGTTCCATTTCTATCTATAACCTCCTTAGCTAAATTTAGATATGCTATAGTACCTTTATTTCTAGGTTCATATTCAAGTATTGGTTTGCCATGGCTAGGAGCCTCTGCAAGCCTTACTAGTCTTGGAATGATTGTATCATACACTCTCTCTTTAAAAAATCCTTTTATACTTTCAATAACTTCAATTCCTAAATTAGTATTAGAAAACATCGTAAGAAGAACTCCTTCAATATCTAAATTAGGATTAACTTTTCTTTGCGCTAGCATTATTGTATTAATAAGCTGCATAATACCTTCAAGAGCAAAGTATTCACACTGAACAGGAATTAACACAGAGTCAGCAGCGGCTAATGCATTAGTGGTAAGAATACCAAGAGATGGTGGACAGTCAATAAATATAAAGTCATAGTTTTCTTTTACCTTGGATAGCTCATCCTTTAACCTTGTTACCCTATTGAACTTAGCTCCAGTTTCTTTAGCCCTTCTTTCTAATTCAATAAGTTCCATATCTACTCCTGCTAAATTAAGATAAGCAGGAAGTAAAGATAAATTCTTACTTTTAGTTTTGATTATTGAATCAGAAATAGATTTCTTCATAGTAAGTACTTCATATATACTACTAGATATATCGCCTTTATTTATTCCAACTCCAGTAGTCGCATTTCCCTGTGGATCTAAATCTACAAGTAATACTTTTTTATTTAAAACACCAAGTGAAGCAGCTAAATTAATACTAGTAGTAGTTTTACCTACTCCACCTTTTTGGTTTACGATTGCTATAATTTTTCCCATATAATGTCACCTTATTTTCCTCAAATATAATTGTATCAAAAAATATCGAAAAAAGGAAGTGGTTTTTTGTATTTATTTCACTTCGTACTTCGTTACTCAGTGTTTTCTGAAGCCTAAGGTCTTCAGAAAAATAATTTTTGGTTTTAAATTTAACAAATATTACAGCATATTATATAAAAACACCATTATTTATTAGTAAGTCATGATGATTATTTGACAAGAAATAATAATTATGTTAGAATACATAGCCGAAATGAGGGGGAAATATTTATGATAAAAGATATAAAAAACAAAAGTGAATTTGAAAATCTAGTGGAAAAAATAAAAACTTGTTTAGATTGGTACAGAAAAAGGAATTTTGACGATAAAGTATATAAGTTATATCTTGCCAATGGAGAAAGGATTAATGTTATTTTTCCAAAACAAACAATAGCCCATTTATTGGGTATTAAAACAGAGTATTTAAAATCAACAAAATTATTAAAGGGTAAAAGCAGTTATGAAATACTTGAAGAAATATGTGCGGACCCATATAAAATATGTAAGTTAGTTAGCGATGGACATTTAACATATAGTTCATTTATTTCACCTTATGCAGATGATAAGGCAGATAATTTTATGAATAATTGTGGAATAAATGATATAAATAGTATTGAATTTATATGTTCTTACATTAAAGAATATAGTTTTATAACTGGCAAACAACATCTTGAAGGAGATTACTATATATGCTATGGGAAGACAGACGGACTATTAATCTTAGGGCTTAAAAAAGAAGGCAGATATTACCAACCAATGACTAATAGAATTATTGATTTAAATGACAAAGAATCTAAAGAATTTTTAGGTCAATTACTTACTAATCAGCACATAACTACATTATCGACAATAATGTTAGGAAATGAATATGGAGAAAGCAAAAAAATATTCTACAATAATGAAGAAAAAATAAAAAAAGTAAAAACCCTTAATGCTTATAGTGAAGAATATGATGCCACAGTAGAAGTTGGTAAAGATTATATGTTCATACTAGAAAAATTTAGTAAATTATATAACTTCAGTAAAGAGTTAGATGATATTTTGACATTTATATCAAATACAATGCAAAATAAATGCCCAGTAAATTTATCAAAATTACAAGAAAAGAATGTAACATTATCTGAAAGTATGATTAGTATGATAAATGCATATAATTTATCATTAGAAAAAGAATTAACATCAGAGGGAGCAAATATATATGCAAAAAAAACTAAAGAAGAACGCGATAAACTACGTGAAGAATTTATAAAAATTCAAACTGAACTTGCCGCAGCAATTAGTGTTAATGAAAAACTAGTACAGGAAAATAAAAAATTACAAGAAGATAATCAAAGATTACAAGAGGAAAACAAAGCTTATGGTGATAGAGAAACAAGAATAATAAAAATATTAACTAGAGAAAATGATGTTAATGATGAACAAAATCATTAAAATTTCTTGACATAAACAAAATAAAACTATATAATAAAATAGCATTTGACTTGGAGGTGTATTATATAATGAAAAGAACTTATCAACCTAATAACAGAAAAAAAGCTAAAAAGCATGGTTTCTTTGCTAGAATTAAAGGTAATGTTTTAAAAAGTAGAAGAAATAAAAAAAGAAAAAAATTATGTGCATAATTTTGTTTTCTTTTTTATTTTTTTATAACTAATTTAATATGAAGAAGATAGAAATAATCAAATCATCAAGGGAATATACTGAAATAATTAATACTAATATTTACAGAAGAAGCAAATATTTTAGTATATATTATCGTAAAACCGGTGATGAAAATAAATATGGTATTACTATTCCAAAAAAGACAGGAACAGCGGTAATACGTAATAAAATAAAGAGAAGGGTAAAAAACATTATTGATAATAATAAAAATATAGTGCAAAAAGGCTATGACTATGTTATAATTGTTAAGAAAGGCATAGTAGATTTAACATACCAAGACATGGAAAAAGAATTGTTAAAACTACTAAGTATGGGTGATTAATTTGAAACAAGGAAAAAAAATATTTAAAATAGTACTAATTATCCTAAGTTTAGTTATGCTAACAGGATGTACTAAAACATTAACTGGAGAAGATAAAAAGGCTGTAAAATATGAAGAAACTGGTAAAGCATTAACTGAAAATATTCTTTGTAAACCTACAAATAAAGATGTAATAGAACTATACAAAGAAAATAAAGTTGATGTTGATAAACTACCAAGTTGTGAAAACTTTAAACCTTTTTCTGAGTATGAAGGACTATGGACAACAGTATTTGTAAAACCGCTTGCTTGGGTAATCATAAATATTGGCGTACTTTTGGGTAAAACAGGTCTAAGTAAAGGGTTAGCAAATGGATTTGCAATTATTTTATCTTGCTTAGTAATAAGATTAATACTATATCCATTTACTAGAAAAACTGCAATGCAGTCAGAAAAAATGAAAGAAGTTCAGCCACAATTAGAAAAATTAGAAAAGAAATATAAAGATAAAACAAGTGAAGAAGATCAAAAGATGAAAGCACAAGAAATGATGGTAATTTATCAAAAAAATAAAATAAATCCATTATCAAGTTGTTTACTATCATTCATTCAAATACCATTATTATTTGCATTTCTTGAAGCAATAAATAGAACTCCGGTAATATTTGAAAATAAATTCTTCAAGTTAGATATGGGAACTACAATATCACACGGAATAATGTCAAAGACATGGTATCTATATGTACTACTATTTGTTATTATTCTTGCAACATCATATCTATCATTTAGAAAGACATTAAAAGATCAAACTGGAATGGCTAAACAAATGAAAAGTACAATATATATCATGCTTGCTATGATAGTTATAGCATCATTTAGTTTACCAGTAGCTCTTGGTTTATATTGGATAGCATCATCATTATTTACAGTGGCTCAAAACTTAATTGTTGAAAGAAAGAAGGCAAAGAAGTAATGAATAAGTATTATTTTGAAGGAAAAACACAGGAGCAGGCAATTAACCTTGCATTATATGAACTAAATATATCTGAAGATGATTTAATAGTAAATAATGTTGAAGATAAAAGTAGTTTGCTAAAGAAGAATGTTAAAATAGAAGTATTAAATATAAAAGAAATAATTTCATTTATCAAAGATACATTAAATAAAATAACTGAGTTAATGGGGGCTAAATCAAATCTTGAAGTAAAAAGAAGAGAAAAAAGTATTTCAGTTACAATATTCTCTGAAAACAATGCTATTCTTATTGGTAAAAATGGTAAGAATGTTGCTGCTCTTCAATTACTAATAAGACAAATGATAAATTCAAAATTAAAAGAGCCATTATCAATTATTATTGATGTTGGAAATTATAAAGAAAAAAGAGCAAGAAGTATTGAGTACTTAGCTAAAAAACTAGCAAGAGAAGCATACAAAACAAAAACAGAAGTAACTATGGATAGTATGAATTCTTATGAAAGAAGAATAGTACACGAGGTCCTAGCGAATGACAAGTATGTTTATACAGAATCAATTGGTGAAGAGCCAAATAGAAAAGTAGTAATTAAATTAAAAGAAAGTAAATAAGTGTAAAATACTTTCTTTTTTAATTTATATTGTAAAAATTAAATGACAATTAAGACAGAATGTGATAAAATACTACCAGAGAAAGAAGGCGTATTATGGAAGATACAATCGCAGCCATATCAACAACTGCAGGAGTAGGAGCAATATCAATAATAAGGTTAAGTGGTGAAGAAGCACTAAAAATAACAAATAAAGTGTTTACGAAAGATTTGACAACTGCGGCATCACATACTATTCATTATGGATATATTAAAGATGGTAATGAAAAAATAGATGAAGTTCTAGTAAGTGTAATGCTAGCACCAAAAACATTTACAAGAGAAGATGTAGTAGAAATAAATTGTCATGGTGGAATAGCAACGACCAATAAAGTCTTAGAATTATTACTAGATAATGGCGCCAGACTAGCAGAGCCAGGAGAATTTACAAAAAGAGCCTTCTTAAATGGAAGAATAGATCTTCTTGAGGCAGAGGCTACAATGGATTTAATATCATCAAAATCAGAAACGGCCAGAAAAATATCAATAAACACACTAACTGGTGAGACATCTAATCTAATCAAAAGTCTTCGCAGTGATTTAGTTCAAATTATCAGTAATATTGAAGTAAATATTGACTATCCAGAATATGAAGATGTTGAAGATATGACTAATGATAAAGTACTTCCAAATATCAAAAAATTTAGAGAAAGACTAGAAAATATTATCAAAAAATCTGAAGACAGTAAAGTAATTAAAGAAGGTATAAAAGTAGGAATAATAGGTAAGCCAAATGTTGGTAAAAGTAGTCTCCTAAATGCACTTATTGAAGAAGAAAAAGCAATAGTTACAAATATTCCTGGGACTACAAGAGACATAGTAGAAGGAACTATTGTCCTTGGTGGAATAACCTTAAATATAACAGATACTGCTGGTATTAGAGAAAGTGATGACCTAGTGGAGATGCTAGGAGTCACCAAAAGCCTAAAGATAATAGATTCGTCAGACTTAGTAATATTTATACTAAATAATAATGAAGAATTATTAGATGAAGAAAAAGAATTATTAAACAAGTTAAAAGACAAAAAGAAAATAATTGTGGTAAATAAAATCGACCTAGAAGGTAAATTAGATAAATCATTATTAGGAGATTATATAGAAATATCAGTAAAAGAAAATATTGGAATAGATAAAATAAAAGACAGAATAAGAAAACTATTCAATATAGGAGAGCTTTCATCTAATGACTTAACATATTTATCAAATGCTAGAACTATATCATTATTAAAAAAATCACTAACTATAATAGATAGCACTATTAAAGAAATAAATGATAATAGCCCAATAGATATAGTAGAACTAGGACTAAGAGATGCATGGAATACTCTTGGTGAGGTAATTGGAGCAACATATAAAGATGAATTGTTAGATGAATTATTTTCTAGATTTTGTTTAGGAAAGTAGAGTGATAACATGAATTATGAAGTAATAGTAGTAGGCGGAGGACACGCCGGATGTGAAGCTGCCCTTGCTTCCTCTAGAAAAGGACATAAAACCCTTTTAGTAACGGGAAATATAAATAACATAGCTACAATGCCATGTAATCCATCAATTGGCGGATCTGCAAAAGGAATAATTGTAAGAGAAATAGATGCACTAGGAGGCTCTATGGGTGAGGTGGCGGATGCAACTCTTATTCAGATGAAGATGTTAAATTATGCTAAAGGCCCCGCAGTAAAATCATTAAGAGCCCAAGCAGATAAAATAACATATCCTAGAGAAATGTTAAAAGTATTAAGAAGTGAAAAGAATCTTTCTATCAAAGAAGGAATGGTTGAAGACCTAATTGTCAAAGATAATACAGTTCATGGTGTAGTACTAGATACAGGAGAAAACATAATATCAAACATTGTTATCTTAACAACAGGAACATACCTAAAATCTGATATTCTAGTAGGAGACACCCGTACCAGAAGTGGTCCCCATAACGAAAGACCATCTATGCATTTATCTGACAACTTAAAAAAATATGGTTTTAACATCCTAAGATTAAAAACAGGAACACCACCAAGAATTGATAGAAGTACTATTGACTTTACTAAAACACAAAGAGAGGATGGTGACAAAGAAGCTTATACATTCTCACATACTAATCCTCCAGTTTATGATGTAAATAATCAGGAGCCATGTCATTTAATATACACAACAGAAGAAACTAAAAAAATAATTCTAGATAATCTAAATAAATCAAGTATGTATGGTGGATTGAATGACATAACAGGAGTAGGCCCAAGATACTGTCCTTCAATTGAAGATAAAATAGTAAGATTTAGTGATAAAGAAAGACATCAGTTATTCTTAGAACCAGAAAGCAAGTATTATGATGATATTTATCTTCAAGGATTTTCAACAAGTATGCCAAGAAATATCCAAGAAGAAATGGTACATAGTCTTCCTGGCCTAGAGAAGGCTAAGATATTAAGATATGCCTATGCTATAGAGTATGATGCTATTTATCCAACACAAATAAAACCAAGTTTAGAGACTAAAGTATTAAATAATCTCTTTACTGCCGGCCAAATAAATGGCACCAGTGGTTATGAAGAAGCCGCTTGTCAAGGATTAATCGCTGGTATTAATGCCGGTCTAAAACTAGAAGGAAAAGAACCATTAATACTAAAGAGAAATGAAGCCTATATAGGAGTACTAATCGATGATTTAGTAACTAAAGGCACCAAAGAACCATATCGTATGTTAACTTCACGAGCAGAATATCGTCTTTTACTAAGACATGACAATAGCGACTTAAGATTAACTGAGTATGGCCATAATGCTGGATTAGTAACAGGAGCAAAATACCAAAAGTTTAAAGAAAAGAAACAAAATATTTTAGAATTAATAGAAAAATTAAAAGAAATAAAAATAACTGTGGATAATGAAAAGAGAAGGGTAACAACTACTGTATATGATTACCTAAAGAATCCAACAGCCAAGTTAGAAGAACTAAACAAAGTATTTAATCTAAATCTAAATTATTCCAAAGAAGCACTTGAAGAAGCAGAAATACAAATAAAATATGAAGGATATATCAAAAAAGTAGAACGCGAAGCCGAGAAGATGCTTAAAAATGAAGAAAAACAAATACCATTAGATATAGATTATGATAAAGTACCTAATCTAGCTAGTGAAGCAAGGCAAAAATTAAAAGAAATAAGACCATTAAACATAGCTCAGGCTATACGTATTAGCGGTGTTAATCCGGCAGATATATCAATATTATTAGTATATTTAAGGAAGTTTTATAATGTCTAAAGAAGAATTTATAATTAAAGTAAAAGAGCTTGGATTAGTTCTTACTGATAAAGAATTACATAGTTTAGATAGATACTATCAAATACTAAAAGAAGAAAATAGTAAGTATAATTTAACTAGAATAATTGAAGAAGAAGAAGTATATTTAAAACATTTTTATGATAGCCTAACAATAACAAAAGTTGTAAATATAGATAATCGGAGTATTTGTGATTTAGGTTCAGGAGCAGGCTTTCCTGGTTTAGTATTAGCAATATGTTTTCCTAATGCTCAATTAACTTTAATAGAAGCAAATGGTAAGAAATGTCATTTTTTAAATATAGTAAAAGAATCTTTGAATCTAGATAATGTAACAATAATAAATACTAGAGTAGAAGATTACTCTAAGAAAAATAGAGAAGTATTTGATATAGTGACAGCACGAGCAGTAGCTCCATTAAAACATTTGTTAGAATATGGAATTCCTTTAGTAAAGGTAAATGGTTATTTTATAGCAATGAAGGCTAATACTGAAAATGAAGAAATAAATATAGTTAACTACTATAATAAGTTAGATATTAAAGAAGAATCTAGAGTTATATTTAATTTACCTAAAGAAAATAGTATTAGAACTATAATTAAATACTTAAAACTAAAAGAGACAAGTTCAAAGTATCCAAGAAGATATTCTGAAATTATTAAGAAAGATATATAGTGCAGTATTATATATCTTTTTTTATCTCCGCTTGAGCCTAAGGTCTCAAGTGGCTTGATAGAGCCTAGGTCTCTATCAAGAACATCTTTAGTAAAAACACTTGAAAAATATGTATTTTTATGATACACTAATGCTGATTTTGAGGGGAGTTAAATTAATATGGAAAATAGAAAAATTTCTAAAATAATTGAAGAGGTAAATGAAGTGGTGTCTTCAATGACGCCTGCAAAAAAATATATAAGTGGTAAAAAACTAAATGCCAAGACACAAAAAGCCTTGTCAGATATTGAAAAAAACCACAATACATCTTGGGCTGTAGAAATTTTTAGAAGAAATCAAGAAAACTTAGACCTTATATCATTGCTATATAGAGGAAATAAAATTTCTTATGAAAAGATGTTTACAGAAGCGTATGATTATGCAAAATCATTAAAGAGTATTGGATATACAAAAGGTGATACAATTCCAATTTGTGTTGATAATATACCAGAATTTGTTTATTTAATGATTGGAGCTAGCTTTATAGGCTGCAATTTGGTTGTGGTGGGTGATTGGTTTAATAAAGAGTATTTAAAAGAAATATTAAATGAAACAAAGAGCAAATATATATTTGTTTCAAATAAAAACTATGTGCAAATAAATGAGGCAATAAATGAATCAAATATAGAAGAAATAATAATGCCTACACTTAATGATTCACTACCAATAGACAAAAATAGTGTTAAATACAATCCATACCAAGAAATAGAAGCAAAATTTTGTCATAATTTTACAAACAACATTAGTGAATTAAAAAAACAAAGCCAAAAGAGAATATTTGGTATTAAAGAATTTGCAAATATAGGAAAAGATTATACAGGAGAAGTAATAGAAAATGTTTCGATTGATGCTCCTTTTATACAAACGTATACCAGCGGAACAACTGACCCTGGCCGTCCAAAAGGAGTAATTCATTCTACTAGAAGCTATATAACATTATCTAGGTGGAAAGAATCAGATGTATCAGGATTACCAAGTATGAGAAATATGACTGTTTTAGGACATATTCCCACATATACTCATATGGAACTATCATGTGCAATATCGGATACATTATATGAAAAATGTACTTTAGCATTAGAACCATATTATGATAGAGACTTCTTTATTTATTCACTTTTAATCAACAAGCCTAACTTTGTACCAGCATCAACCGGATTTTGGACAAAATTGTGTGATCAATTAAATCATGATGAAAAGTTTAAAAATATTAATATGCCTTTTTTAATGTTACCAACAGTAACAGGAGAAGAGTGTTCACCTGGAGAAGAATATTATTATAATGCAACATCAAAAAAGCATAAATTTGGTACCGATAAATTACCTTATCCACTATCACCAGTAACATTTTCAATAGGTGGTGGAACATCTGAAAGTAGTGGCGTATTTGTTACAATACTAAAATCATTACAAGAAAAAAAGATTAGCAATATTGTAAAAAAGTATGGTTTAGGGCTTACTCCTCATAGTTTTGTTGACCTGGAAGTTTTAGATAAAGATGGAAATTATTGTCCCATAGGTAAACCAGGAATATTAGTAATAAATGGCCCTTGTAATATGCTTGGATATACCGAATCAAAATTAAACGATTCCATATATGTCAAAGATAGTAAGGGGAAAACCTGGTTAAATCAAGGTGCTTATTCTTATAAAACAGATAATCAAGGAAGAATAAAAATGAAAGGAAGACCAAATAGTTTTATTACTTTATCCGATAAAACCGAATTACCATACTACGTAATTGAAGATATAATTGAAAAGGATATAAAAAATATTATGGTAGCGGTTCTTCTAAAAACAAATGATGATTCTTATGTTTGTCATATCGAATTACAAAGGCAAAGCAAATTATCACAAGAAGAAGTTATCAATAATGCTATGAATAGATTAGCTAATAGTGTCCCATTGGAAGTATTAAAAAAGTTATACTTAAGAATAATACCATCATTTCCTGTAGCTCCAAGTGGTAAAAGGGATACAAATCCTTTATTAGCAGAAAAAGTACCTGAAGATAGTATTAATTGTGCTGAGTATTTAAAAACTTCAAGAAATGTAAAAAAGAGAGTAAAACAATAATTACTCTCTTTTATAATGTGGACAATAATACAAATAAATGTTATAATCGTAGTATAAGACGATAGGAGAATTATTATGAATGTTGAATTTTTAATTTTATATGCACTTATATTATCAATAACATTAAATATAATGTACTTCATCAGGAAACACATTAACTCTAACGAGGCAAAAATATTTTCAAAAATTCTTTTTTCCAATTTACTTGGATTAATGTTAGAATTGATGTGTATATATATGAGCAATAAATTTTCTCCAACATCATTGCCCGCAATAATCTTTACAAGAGCATATTTAATATATTTAATAACGTATTTATTGTTTATGACACTATATAATTATGTTTTATGCTATACAACAGAAAAGCAAAAAAAATTAGAACATTATAAAAAATTAAGAAACATATCATACACTATTTATGCAGTATGCGTTGTTGTGTGTATGGCATTACCATTGCAGACAGAAAAAGGTTATGCTATAGGCCCGGCAGTTAATTTTGTATATTTGTGTTCTACAATATGTATAAATGTATGGTTTATTCCAATGATAAAAAACAGAAAAATAATAGAACATAAAAAATTTGTACCACTTTATATATTTATTCTTCTTATAATTATCGTTGCTATAATACAAAGAATTTATCCTCAAGCTACTTTAATAACAATAGTGGAATTTCTAATAGTTTTCATAATGTATCATACCATTGAAAATCCTGATATGAAAATGTTAGATGAAGTTCATAAGGCTAAAGTAATAAGTGATAATGCTAATGAAGAAAAAACACTATTTTTGTATAATATGACAAATGAGATAAGAG
>OBKS01000412.1_pt1 | contig 42738 bp, 46 predicted proteins | sample 1517381 | NCBI WGS metagenome assembly OBKS01 (sample SAMN04571686, study PRJEB22368) | human gut metagenome | biome: human gut; material: stool | host: Homo sapiens | place: Luxembourg | collected 2012-08-03 | reverse complement strand
CCCCCCATATTACTATACGTTAACATAATCTTTCCTACCTTTCTAAAATTATTATACAAAATTTCTATAAAGAAAACAATAATTAATAATAAATTTTACATTTACTTAACAATTAAAATATATACAAAAAAGAATAGAATTAACTATTCCTTTATCGCTTTAAACATTTTTTTCCATAAATCTTTAGAAGAATAGTTTAAAATTCCTACTTTATATACTTTTAAACCATACTTAATTAATAAATAAATTAAACCAATTACTAAAATAATAGATATTATTATTTCAACTACTCCAATCTGTCCTAAAACAAGTAAAGATGGGGATAGTATTGCTGAAATAAGTGGTATAAAAGATAATACTTTTATAAATGCTGCTCCTTTAAATAAACCAGCCATCATTGATAAATAATAGCCAATCAATAAAGTAAATACTATAGGAGTTTGCAATTGTTGAAAATCTTCAGTATTAGTTGTAATAGAAGCAAGTATTCCTGCTAGAAGAGAATAAGCAATAAATGTTAAAAACATCAATAATAAAGTAAGAGGTATTACATATATTAAAGAACTTCCAATATTACTAGAAAGTATTTGAGAAGTAATCTTTCCTACTTCAGCACTTATTCCACCTGTTATACTAGAACCACCTATCAATTTTCTAACTAATAAACCAATACCACTAAAACTAAACAATAATAAAGCTTGAAATATAATAAATAAATTACCAGCTATTACTTTAGAAAAGAAATGCGTTTTTGGAGAAACATTAGATATTATTATTTCCATCCCTCTAGTTGTTTTTTCATCATTTACTTCTGCACCTATCATTTGAATCAAAAACACAGCAAGCATAAAAAATGGTAAAATGAGAATTGGGAAAACACTAGACATAATCATTTCCATATTTTCATCAACACTATTTTTCTTTTCATCTAAATATACTCTTTCTACTTCAATAGCGTTATATATTTTATTAATTTCTTCCATAGATATTGATGATTTTGAAAGAGCTAAACTAATTTTAGTACTATTAAGTGCTGAATTAAGTAATTGAGTATCTACCATATCCATATATTCTTTACTTATCATTTTAGCGCTTATTACATTATCAACAGACGAATCAATAACAATTATAATACTACTGCTATCTTCTTCAGTATCAAGTAATTTTTTAGCTTCTTCAACATTTTTATCATAAGATATTATTTCATACGAATTATCTTCATCACCATATAATGTTTGTGAAGTATTTTTTATATTTTCTTTAAATATTTCAAATGTTTCATTAGTGTTATCTATAACATAAACTTTGGTTTTTTCACTAAAATCGCCGCCAAAAAATGTAATAATACTATCAATATTTATTAATCCAACTAAAACAATAGCAAGAATAATATTGACAATTACAAACCACTTAGTCTTAATTTTTCTTTTTAAACTAACACCAATTAAATAATTTAATTTACTTGTCATAAGTTTCACCTACCTTAGATACAAATATTTCATTTAAACTAGGCTCTTCTACCATAAACTTAGTAATATTCTTACACTTGCTAATCTCTTTAAATACACTTTCAGAAATACTATTATCTTCTATTTTAATTACATATTCATCAGATGTTTCTAAAACATCTATAACTCCTTTTATTTTCTTTATATTAGAAACATTAATATCACCTTTAACTATAATATTTTTCTTTCTATAACTTTCTTTTATTTCTTTTAAATTGCCAGCTATTACAGACTTACCTTTAACCATGACAACTAATTTTTTACAAAACAATTCAACATGTTCCATACGGTGCGATGAAAATATAATCATACTACCATTAGCGGCTAATTCAATTATTTTCTTTTTAAATTGTTCAACATTTATAGGATCTAATCCTGAAAAAGGCTCATCTAAAATAAGTAATTCTGGATTATTAATAATAGCCATTATAAATTGGATTTTTTGCTGATTACCTTTACTAAGTTCTTTAATTTTTCTATCTTTATAATCAGATACTTCAAATTCTTTAAGTAAATTATCAAGTCTTTCTAAAATAACTTCTTTTTTCATTCCTTTTAAAGTACCATAAAACAAAGCTTGTTCTTTAACAGTAAGTTTAGTTAACAAACTTCTCTCTTCTGTTAAAAAACCAATTTTATCTGTTACATCGTAATCTATCTTTTTGCCATTTAAAGTAATACTACCACTTGATATATCAATCAAGCCCATAATCATTCTAAATGTAGTAGTTTTACCTGCTCCATTAACACCTAACAATCCAAATATTTCACCTTTATCTACAGTAAAAGATAAATTATCTACAGCTAAAAAATCCCCATAGTATTTACTAACATTTTCTACTTTTAACATTATAACCACCTTGTGCACTTTCTAGGTGAAACTATTGTTTTTTCTGTAAAACTACTATATAAATAATCCATTAAATCAAAGAAATCAAAAACATATTCATTACCATCATCATCTTTGACAGGCTTAGCATAAGTTTTTTGAATTAATTTATAAAATTTTCCTTTTTTTACATATTCACCAAAAATTTCATCTAATCTTCTAACATTATTAATTTCATTTTCTCTTAATATGTTTTCTGTAATAAAATCAGTATATTTATTTCTTAATTCTATTGAAATATAATCTTTTTTTGGTACGACAAAGTTAGCAATTATATCATAATTAGGACAATTATCATCAATTCTTTTTTTTACTTCCAAAGATTTGTCAGTACTTAAACTATCTACCATAACTCCTCCTACAAAATAAATTTAACTATATCATTCCAAGTAATTACAACCATTAAAATCATCAATAAAGCTAAACCTACAACATGTATCATATTTTCTACTTTAGGATTAACTGGTGTTCCTTTAATTTTTTCTATTACCATAAATAAAATTCTTCCACCATCAAATGCAGGTATAGGAAGTAAATTAATAAATCCTACATTAACACATAAAAAGCCAATTAAATATACAATATTAATGAATCCTGCTTTAGCACTTTCTGATACAACATTAAATATTCCAATAGGACCAGACAAACTATTCAAACTTAATTTACCTGTTATAAGATATAGTATTATATAAAACATTTGGACAATCAAATCCCAAGTTTTAGTAAATCCATATGTTAACATTTTCAAAAAATCACGACTATGAGTAGCGTCTAATGAAAAGCCATATCTATAAACAGTTTGATCTTCTATTTTTTCTTCCTTAGGAATTAATGTAGATTTTTCAATAGTACCATCTTGATGTTTTACTTCCAAATCTATATTTTTCCCATTTAATACTTGAAATTCTAATAAAAACATATCTTGTGTTTTAACTTTTTTATCATTTATTTTTAATATTAAATCACCTTTTTGCAAATTAGTTTCATAATCGATATATTTATCACTTAAATCACTAATTATAGGTTTATTATTTGGTACACCAACAACAAATGCGACTATAGTAAATGTCACAATAGCAAGTAAAAAGTTAAACATAACACCCGCAATGACAGTTAAAAATCTTTGTAACCAAGTTTTAGACTGCATTCTCTTTTCCTTAGGAACATCTTCATCTACTTCTACTTCTTCTCCCGCCATCTGTACAAAACCACCTATTGGAAATAATCTTATTCCATATTCTGTTTCATCATTTTTTCTTTTAAACATAAATATTCTAGGACCCATTCCAATACAAAATTCATATACATAAATTCCTGCTCTTTTTGCAAACAAGAAATGTCCTAATTCATGTATAAAAATAGTAACACTTAAAACTAAAATAAAATATATAATATTCATAAACAAACCCTTTCTAAATAAACATTAAATAACCTAACATAACAAATAACAAACCATCTATTCTATCTAATACTCCACCATGTCCTGGTATTAAAGATGAAAAATCTTTTATATGATAATTTCTTTTTATACTTGAAAACACTAAATCGCCAAACTGACTAGTCAAAGACAAAATAATTGTTCTCACTATAAGCATTATATTAATATCATTAAAGGTATTAATATAATAAATAATAGGAATGATAGACCCAAATAGTAATCCGCCCAAAAGTCCTTCTATAGTTTTTTTAGGGGAAATTTCTGGTATTAATTTGTGCTTACCTAATAATACTCCTACTATATAAGCAAATGTATCTGTCATTATTGTAATTAACAGTAAATAAACAAGTATTTTATAGTTAGTATTTCTTAACTCTATTATACAGTTAAAACCAAAATATAAAATTAGTAATCCGCCTACTAAATAAAAGGCATCATTAACTCCATATATTTTAGAATTATTATAGCTTACTACTAATACTAAAAATGTGAGTAAAATATATATAACTGTTTTAATAGAATTTGGCATAATTAATAATATTAAGCCAAGCACAAAAATAGAAAAATATTTTACTAAATTTGGAATATTTTTTTTAACTTCTACATATTCTTTTAGCGCTAATAAAGAAACTAATATTGAAATTATTTTAAATGGAACCCCACCTATTACCAAAAATGGAATAAGTATTAACGCCATAATTATTATAGAAATTGTTCTCGTTTTCATCACACACCGCCAAATCTTCTATTTCTTTTATAAAAGTCTTCTATAATACTATCATATTCTTTTTCAGTAAAATCAGGAAAATATGTTTTTGTAAAAAATAGTTCTGCATAATATAATTGCCATAACATAAAATTACTAAGTCTTTGTTCGCCACTAGTTCTTATTAATAAATCAATTGGTGGTAAATCTTGATATAAGTACTTATTCATTATATCTTCATTTAATTCTTCGATTTTTAAATTATCTTTTTGTATTTTTTTTATCGCATCTATTATCTCTAAATGTGAACTATAGTTTAAACAAAAATTAACTACTAATCCTGTATTGTCTTTTGTTTCTCTAGTTAGTTTATCCATCTCTTTTAATACATTTATAGGTAATTTATCTCTTCTTCCAGAAAATATAATTTTAATATTATAATCTTTATATTTTTTAGATACATGCTTAAACATTTTAACAAATAAATTCATTAAATATGATACTTCTTTTATATCTCTTTTAAAGTTTTCATTGGAAAAAACATATAAGCTTAAATACTTTAAATCGGTATTACTAATATGAATGATTAGCTTTTCTAAATTATTAGAACCAGCTAGATGGCCTTCACTTCTAGATTTTCCTTGACTTTTAGCCCATCTACCATTTCCATCTACGATAATACCTACATGTTTAAGTACTCCATCCATTGTATCACCTATTATGATTATATTATATAATCGGTTAATTTTCAAGTAATTTAAAGTATATAACAAAAAAAGTACCTTTTAAGTACTAATATGATTCAACGTTAATTTTAACATACTTTAAGTTATTCGCATATGCGGCTGCTTGCACAATTGTTCTTATAGCATTAATAGTATGTCCTTTTTTACCAATAACAGTTCCTATTTCATCATTTGAGACTAATATTTCAATAACTGTTTCTTCTTCTCCCTCAAATTCTTTAATTGAAACTGACTCTGGTTCTTTAACAACACTCTTAACTAAAAATTCTGTTAATTCAACTAAATTCATTATTTAGCCTCTTTTTCGTGTTTTAAATTATGGAATTTTTCATTGATTTTGCATTCTCTAAAAATAGTTCTTACTGTATCTGTAGGAATAGCACCATTACTTAACCATTTAATAGCGATTTCTTCGTTAATACTTTTTTCTCCAGTAATTGGATTATATGTTCCAACTAATTCTATAAATTTACCATCTCTTGGACTTCTAGAGTCTGCTGCTACAACACGGTAGTATGGTTTCTTCTTTGTTCCCATTCTTTTTAATCTTAATTTTACTGCCATAATATTTTCCTCCTCATTTAATCAACTACTTAATTTTAACATACAAAAAAAGAAGTGTCAACAGTTTTTAGTTGACACTATATATAATTTTCATCAACTTCTTTTTCTATTTCTTTTTCTGTTTCCTCTGTTACTTCATCAGTCAAGTCTTCCCATTGCTCTTCATCATCTTCTACACCTATCTTAAATTTAGTTTCTCCAACAATTTCAACGCCTAATTCCTTTTCAACATCAAAATTTATTGTATTTCCATTAATTTCAACTTTATTACAAGTTGGTTGTTTAAGTGTTCTTACAATAATATCTGTATCTCCTACATCAGAGTTTTCTCTAGCTTGAACATTGAATAAATCATTATATTCAAATTTTTGATTGGCTACTGCTGTTTTAGAATCGTTATCATATGAATACCAGATATTTACATCAAAGTTCCCATCAACACCTATTTTGTCGCCACTTTTATATCCTTTAAATTTATGATTAATTATCCAGCATCCTAAAATAGTTGTAGGCTTGTTATCTACATTTACAGAATAGCTCTTTTTAAAATACTTTTTCCCTTTTCCAACAACAGCTTTTGTAACTATTTCTTTATATGAAGCCACTAATATCACCTCTCAATTTAGTTTATGCGTAAACTCTTAAAAATGAACTAAAAAAGAAGAATTTTTGGTTCTTCTAATTATTTATTGATATCATTCTTTTATAGGCATTTTCTGTCAATGCTCTTTTTTTTACATCGTCAGAAATTTCTACTGTTTCTTTATTGTCAGATAATTCTAGTGAAAAGCTTAGTTTTTTTATATTTTTAAATTCTTCATCAGTACTAAACTTCATAATTCCCTCTATATTTTCTGCTTCTATTTTTACTATTTTATTATTCTTTATGTATACATCAAAATTAATTGGTTCAGTTAATATTTCTTCTTTTATACCATCTATACTATCATACATTCTAGTAAGTAAATTATCTGTTACTTTTAGTTTGTAATGAGAGGTTTTACCGCTTTTATCTATATAAGTAAAATCTTCACTTCTAACTGATTTTTTTAAAGCTTCTTGTAATTTTTTTATTTTAAATATAGAAATATCATTATTTATTAATTTATCTACTATAATCCAACAAGAATATTCATTATTGTATCCTAATTTACTATCTAATACAGTAGAAGGCATATAAAGTGATAATTTATTTGATTCTAATTCACCATACACTGTAATGTTATCTGTTATAGTATTTTTCTCTATTGATGAAGTAAATAAAACTGTATCATTTTTTACTGTAACATTAGTATCAATATTCATACTTACATCTACTTCTTTTTCTTTTAAAACAGTTACCACATCTATTTTACCTTTTATTTTTAAATCATCTATGCTTTTATCTATTACACTATTAAAAACATCCATATCGCTTTTTTTACCACAACCTGTTATTAACATTAAAAAGCAAATCGCTAATAATAAGTATTTTTTCATCATCAACACTCCTATCTTTACCCTAAACAAATTGTACCATTATTTTAGATTTAATACAATACTTTTACTACTTTTGTACTATTTGCCTATATAAACTATTATTAATTAATTCTTCATGTGTTCCTTTATCTACAACCATTCCATTATCAAGTAAAATAATGTAATCAGATTTTGATATTATTTCTAACTCTTTATCCATTATGATTATAGTATGATCATTTTTTATTTGCTCCAATATATCTAATACTTTTAAATAGCTATTTTTATTCAATTCAAACAATACCCCATCAAAAATCATTATTTTAGTATTTTTTAACAAAATACGGGCTATATTTAATAAACGTTTAGAATTAGGTTTTAAAGTATCATCTTTGCTATTTAAGATGGTATCATAACCATTTTTAAGCATTACTATATCATCGTGAATTCCTAACTTTTTACAAATATCAATTATTAATTCAAAATCATCATTTACTATTTTTAAATTATCTTTAATACTTATATTTAAAAATTTATCTTCCTTGTCAATTGATGAAACAATCTTATAATAATATTCATAATCTATAGTTCTTATATCTTTTTTATCAATTGAAACAACTCCTAAGTGCTGTGCATTAAGTCTTAAAAGAAGATCAACTATGCCACTTTTACCACTACCTGGTAAACCCACTATTGAAGTAATATTCCCACCTTTTATATCAAAGTTTACATTATTTAATCTAGGATTATTTATATCACCATATAGAATGTTATCAAATTTAATATCATAGTTTGTAAATCTATATTTTTTACTTGATAAAGTCTTATCATGACTATAAACTATTAATTGATAAAATCTTCTTTCTGAAACTTTTAATTGTCTTATTCCAATGTTAATTGTGGCAAATTCACTAAAGCCATCTACCAATTGTGTATAATAATTATAAATTATAAGTAATGACCCTATTTCCATTTGTCCTTTTGAAATTAATACAATTCCATAAATAAATAAACTCCATCTAAATACTTCAATTAGCATTAACATCGAATACTTATACTTGTCTTCTCCCACTCTTTGCTTTAAATAAGATTTTGTATAATCACTAGTTGATTTATTTATTCTTTCTTTCATAGCATCAAATATATTAAATGTTTTTATTTCTCTAATACTTGATAAGAATTCATTAATTATAGTTCCTCTATTATCATAATTAATAGATTTCGTTTGATTTAATTTTTCTATTTTTTTACTTGATATAAATATTATAGTTAATGACAGTATCGCAACTAAAATTCCCGCTAATCCTATATAAAGATTAATCATGAAAAAATAAACAAATATAATAGTTACTTCAAAAACTCTAATCAAACGCATAATCAAGTTGCAATAAAAATCACACATTACATTTATATCAGTAGTCATTATATTTAAAAACTCACCTATATTAAATCTGGATAAGCTATATAAAGAATTATCAAATACTTTTTCTATTCCTATTTTTGTATAAGTTTCATACATTTTGTTATACAACCTATGCCATGCATAAGTGGCAATTATATCAAATGACCTATATAAAATTACTACACCTATAGAAATAAGAGCAAGTGATATAGCACTATTATATTCATTATTAGTAGCTTTATCTACTGCTAAACTAAACAAAATTGGTATTACCATCGCTAATGAACGATATATTAATGACACAAAAAATCTAAATATAACTAGACTTTTTGATTTTTTTAAAACTCTTTTTGTCACATCACTTGGCTTATTCATAACACACCTCTATTATAATTATATAATGTCTTTTTGATTATTACAAGATTAAAATTAAGATATAAAAAAAGAACTAAAAAGTTCTTCTAAAAACATCCCCATAAGTTTTTGACTAAAAATTAATAATGCATACAATTTATTCTATGTTTTCATTCAATACAGCATTTATTATTTTCCTTACCTCTAGTATCCTTTTTTTCATAAAACCTGGATGATCTTTAAACCATTTTATATTAAGTGGTGATGGATGAGGCAATACTATCGTTAATTTTTCATTAAAATAATTATTTTTAAAAATTAATTCATTAAAATCTTCTTGCATTATTCCCATCATACCTTTCAACAATACTGCCACTTTTCAATCATCACCATTTAAAGTATTAAAAAATCGAACTAAAAAGTTCGACTAAATATCAATCTGGAGCAGGTGATGGGAATCGGACCCACGTTATTAGCTTGGAAGGCTAAAGTTCTACCATTGAACTACACCTGCATCAGTAGACGTTATTAATTATACTACACTATCATTAAAAACGTCAATACCAATTTTAAAATTTCTATAAAAATTTCTAAATAATATTAAATAAATCACTAGTAAATATAATATAATCTAATAATTTTAATATGGCCATAACAATTACACTATAAAAAACTAACTTGTCAACATTATTTTCTTTAATTAAATTCTTTAGAGCAAATGTCAATATTAAAATAGTATAAGTCACAGCAGCAGCTAAAACTACAACCTTTAAAGGACTCCATATTATGCCTAAAATTGAAGCAACTAGTGCAAGTACTATATTAGGGATAATTGAAACACTAATAGTTCCTAAAGCCTTAACATATGTTGTTTCTTTCTTTAAAACTAAAACTATTAAATATAAAACACCAGCTATACATAAAACCATAAGTGCATATTGTAATAAACTTTTAAAGATCAAATCAACATAATTTAATCCATCTAAATTACTCAAAGAAATATCCCATTTATATTTTTGAGTCCAAAAATCATACTTTCTTGCAAATACAGTATTAAATATAGTCGCTATTAAATTAGCAAGCATTATTCCTATAGAAACAAGACCTGCAAAGATAAAAGCACTCTTTGTTTCTTTTAAAGCACATACATTTTCATCCATACTACTAATTGGTGCAAATATCGAACTTTTAAAAATATCTAAAAAATTTTTTTTGTTTTTCTTTTCCATAACATTACCTCTCTATCAATCATATCTAAATTATACACCATACTGGCATATTACCGCAATACCTTTATTTAAGAATCCATGCATTTGGAATTGCTCTTTGATAAAAACTTCCATTTAGGATTCCACATGGTCTATTATAAATTTCTCCATTAATTGTCAATGTTGTAGATGCACCACCATCTAAATTAGCAGCATTATAAGCTCCGTATCTAAGTAATATTTTAGTTACTTCACTAATAGATGCTCCTATACTATACCCAGGTTGTCTACCATCAATTACTAAAAATAAGACAATGCCATCTTTTCTTTGTGCTATAGCCGTTCTAGGATGAATTCCCATTCCACCATTACCAGTTATATAAGATGATTCCCCATTTACTATTAAAAATGGTCCAAACTCAATACCATCTACCATTCCATCTTCTATAGCTTCTTCAGCACTTTTATGAGAAAGCATTAAAACACCCTCATTATTAAAACCAATTATTCCACTATTATATGTATTAGGAATACCATTTAATATTTTAGAATCTTTTATAAGTATCCCAGCTACTTCACCACCAGTACCTACTCCACCTTCATCAGCAAATCCGCCAGCATTAATTCCGACTATAGCATTATTATTTTTAGAAATAACATCCAAAGTTTCCCCTCTATACCCTAAAGTAGAAGGAAGTGCTAAAGAAATATTCTTAGCATCATAAATTGCTACTAAATAGCCCTGATAACCATTACCACTAAGTTTAATAATTTTATATTTAGCATCTTTCTCTCTTTCTAGAATTTCCCTTTCATAATCAGATGTATATACCCTATCTTGATTACTACTAAAGACAATATGAGAAGTATCAGAACTTTTACCACTATCAATCACTTTATTCTTTTCTAAAACTTCTTCAATCATACTTTCAGAATAAAATACCTTAGCTAAATATTGATGAGACATTGTTGTCATAGCTGTAGTAATTAAAGTATCCTTAAAATAAGTAATAGGCCCATATATTAGGAACAAGCAAATAATAGCAAGTACATCCAATACAATTAATATTTTAGTTTTTATCTTCATTATTTTCACCTACTATATATGGACTATTTTTAGTTCCATCACCAGTTATTTTTAAATCATTCTTTATTTTAAATACTGGTCTTACTCCAAAATCTTTTAAATTGTTTTCTTCATAAATAATACCATTGTTTTTAATAACATACATTGTTTCTAATAACCTTGGTGTACTCATTAAAATATAGTTATTTTGGTCATTTATAAACATATCACCAATATTAGCGATTACAACATTACAATTTATTTTTTCTTTTTGAATTTCACTATAATCATTATCAAAATGTCCACTATACCAACCACTTGTTATCAAATTATCCATATCCAAAGAATTATAAAAATTATCATTTAAATAATTATATAAGTTACTATTTTCATATTTAGATATACTTAATTCATATGGAATAACATCATCTAATATTAATTTAGCATAATCATTATTTTCCATAATTCTAAATGTTTTATTACTAAAAGAAACATAACTTCCTATCAAAGCATCTTTCAAATTAGTAACAGCTCTATCTAGTATATAAGGATTATTTTTAGTTCCACTACCATTTAATATATCAGTACTATTAATAGTTATTACAGGTTTTATACCATACAAATCATTACCATTTATATCACTTATTTTTCCAGAATCATTTACATAAAGATTACTCATTAAATAAGTAAAATATCCATTATTAATATAACTATTAATACCACCAACTATATCATAATTATCTAGTGATAACAATAAAACCTTATTAGTATATTTTTCTATACACTCATTTTTTTCATCGCTATTTATACAAGTTTCAGTGTCAACTATAAGTCTATTGTCTAACAAATTATAAAATTCATTATTTAAATAATCCAATACATCATCATAATATAAATTAGTCACAGGTACATCACTAATAAGTGTCAATTTATTATTTTCTAGTTTTATAATTCGCCATAATATACCAGAATATATAACATAATTATTACCATTATTTTCAGTATAATAATAAGAGTTATCAACTTTACGTAAATTTAATATAGCTCTATTATCTAATATAATCTCATATAAATCATTACTTATAACATCCCTATTATGACTTAATCTATAATAGTGAATAAAGCGATAAGAAAAGAAACCAACAATTCCAATTAAAAATATAATACTTGTCCATATAAAAATATTTTCTATCTTTTTCATCATACCACCATATAAAATTCTACTAAAAAAAGATAAAACTGTCTACTATTTTATGACAAATTATTTACTTTCTCTATTAATTCTTTATGTAGCAAAGAATTTTCATATTCACCATTTTCTAAAAACTCTAAACTATCATCTTTAGCTTTTAAAAGAATTTTATAATCTTTTTTTAAATCAGCTATTTTAAATGACATATCACCACTTTGTTTAATTCCAAATAAGTCTCCACTACCTCTTAATAAAAAGTCTTCTTCACTTACTTTAAAGCCATCACTTGTCGTTGTTAAAATATTTAATCTTTCTTTTTCTCTATCACTTATTAAAATACAATATGATTGTAAACTACTTCTTCCTACTCTTCCTCTTAATTGATGAAGTGCAGAAAGACCAAATCTATAACTATCAAAAATTACAATCATAGTTGCATTTTTAACATCTACTCCAACTTCAATAACCGTAGTACTAATTAAAATTGATATTTCATTATTTTTAAACTTATTCATTATTTCATCTTTTTCTGTACTACTCATTTTTCCATGTAATACACCTGTTTTACATACTTTAGAAAAAGCCTGATTCATCTTTTCTTCCAAATTATTAACATTTTCTAAATTGATTTTATCGCTTTCTTCTATTAAAGGTGCGATTACATATATTTGGTGATTTTGTTTTAATTCTTCATACATTCTAGTTAAAACATCTTTAATTTCACTATTTTTTCTAAGAAGTGTTATTACTTCTTTTCTACCATTTGGCATTGTTTTTATGTTTGATACATCCATATCACCATACAAAGTTAAAGCGTAAGTTCTAGGTATTGGAGTAGCACTCATATATAATATATCTGGTGTAATTCCTTTATTTTTTAAGCTACTTCTTTGATTAACACCAAAACGGTGTTGCTCATCTGTTATAACTAGTCCTAAATTGTTATATTTTACATTATCTGTAAATAAAGCATGTGTTCCAATAATACAATCAATTTTATTGTTTTCTAAATCTTCATATATTTTCTTTTTATTTTTGGTTTTACCAGTCAAAAGTTCAACTTTAATATTATGCTTTTCAAATATTTTATTAATATTTATAAAGTGTTGTTCAGCAAGTATTTCAGTAGGTGCCATAAGTGCACTTTGATAACCAGACAAATAATTAATGTAAATAGCTATAAAACTTACAACCGTTTTACCGCTTCCAACATCTCCTTGTACTAATCTATTCATTCTTTTTTCAGACACTAAATCATTATATATATCATTTACACATTGCATCTGATCCGTAGTTAACGTAAATGGTAAATCATTAATAAATTCATCAACTAATTTTTTATCAACATTTCTTTGTAAACCCTTAACATTTTTGTGCATTTTTAAATAATTCATTTTTAACATAAATAAAAATAATTCTTCATACTTTAATACTATTCTAGCTATTTTTAAATTTTCTAAACTAGTAGGATTATGCATTTCTTTAATAGCGCTTTTTTTATCTATAAAATCATATTTTTTCATTAAATAATCTGGTATATAATTAGTGACTTCATAATCTTTAATTTTACTTATATATTTTTCTATTTGTTTACTAGTAAGTCCATAAGTAGAATGATAAACAGCTTCGATTCTTGGTGTATCATTTAATAAAGATAATTCTAAATTATAAGCTGTTATTAAATTATGTTTTTTATCATATTTTCCCATAACAGTTATTTCCGTACCTGGTTTTAATTTACTTTTCAAAAAACCTCTATTATAAATTACCACATTGAAAATAAAAGAATTAGTATTTATCCTAAAATTCATTTTATCTAATTTTCTATTTATATAAAAAACACTTGGAATATTCTCACAAATACCATCTATTATTATATTGTCATTATCGTTTATATTATTTATATCACTTCTTTTAATGACATCATATCTAAATGGATAATATGTAATTAAGTCTTCTATTGTGTTTATATTTAATTTTTTTAAATTAGCTACTGTCTTTGAGCCTATTCCTTTTATGTTTTCTATATCCATATATACCTCTTTTCATATAGTTATTATATAATAATTAATAGTTTTTGTAAATACATTTGTTTGCTTTCACTGATTAAAAAAAACTATTGCTAGTTTTCTTGATATCTAATAGAGCATTCACCTATTATTTCTAATGCCTTATCTAAGCCTTCATAATCTTTTACTTCTACTTTGATATTTTGTAAAGTTTTGTAATTAGCAAAAAAGTCTTTTATTTCTTCTAAAGTAAACTCAGATAAATCACTTAGTTTATTTATTTCATTATATCTAGGATCTACCGCTACTACTGATATTATTTTGTGATCAATTAACCCATTATCAATTAATGTAAGGACACCTATTATCTTTGCAGGAACAACGCAGCCTGGAAATGTTGCTTCGCTACTTATTACAAGTATGTCTAATGGATCACCGTCTAATTCTAAAGTATTAGGAATATATCCATATTCAGCTGGATATGTCATAGCTGAATATAAAACTCTATCTAATCTAATATTATTTGTTTTTTTGTCAATTTCAAACTTAGTTTTTGTTTTTAAAGGTATCTCTATTATTGCATCATATATATTATTCATTTGTATCTTTCCTTTCACAATACTCTTTTACTGTTTCGCCTCTTGTATATAATGTTTTTAAATAATTATTAGTAGTACTATAAGCACTAGTTAAATATATATTTTTATCTAATATATTTTTATTATTACAATCAACTATATTAACAGGACAATTAGTTATTTTTTCTACTACTGTTTTTCTAAATCTATCATAATACATTTTTCTAAAATAACTAAAACCATTTACTAATCCAAGACGATTTATTTCATCATCAGTTAAATAATTATTTTCACTATTAGTAAGCAAAGTTCCATATCTACTAATTACCATAATATTTCCTTTATAATCACACTGAGATAAAGAACCCATAATATCAATAACATAAACATCATCTGTCTTTAATATATATATAATTCCATCATTAGTTACATTTAGCTTTTGATTACTTACCAAATAATTATTTATACTAACACTTCCATATATATCATCATTATTATAATTAAGATTTATATCAATTTTAATATTATCATTATAAGTTACATTTAAATTATCACATTCTGTTTTTAAAGAAAAACCTTTTTTTAAACCATCTTCTAAAGAGTAAACAGCAATATCAGCAAAGTCATAATCACACTTTAAATTATCTCCTTTAACATCAACTATAAAGTCTTTTGTTAAATTTTTATAATTTACTTTTATAACAGCTTTTCCTATCTTATCTTTTGTAACAATGTTATTATTTTCTACACTAACAATAGAATCATTACTAGATGTAATTTTTAATTCTTCTATTTTTAAATTGCTTAACTTTATATTATCTGTTAAATCATAAGTATTATTTATTTGTGTTTCAAAAAGTTCTTCTTTTAAATAGAATTTAGTATTTTTATAAAAGTAAAAATATAAAATACTAATAATTAGTGCGATTAAAGCAATAATACTTATAAAAATTACAAGTTTTTTTATTTTTCTTCTTTTCTCTATTTTCATACATAACTCCTAACTATATATTAATTATACAATATTGTTATAAAATAATAAAGAGTTTAATAAAAAAGCCTATACTAAATTTAAAAAAAAGAATATTTTAAAAGTAGTGTATAGGAGGATTTATGATAAATTGGTTTGTTAATTTAAATCATACAATTCAAGCTTTGATTGCGACTATATTTACATGGAGTATAACAGCGCTTGGTGCTTCTTTAGTTTTTATGTTTAAAAAAATAAACAAAAATGTTATGGATGCTATGCTAGGATTTGCGGCTGGAATAATGATTTCTGCTTCTTTTTTCTCTTTGATTTCACCTGCTATTGAAATGGCTAATACTTTAAATATTAATTCTTGGGTTACTATTTCCATTGGATTTTTATGTGGCGGACTTTTATTATTTGTTGGTGACAAATTATATAATAAATTTGACAATAAATTAGAAAAAAGTAACAGTAAAAAAAGATGTATAATGCTAATATTTTCGATAACTCTGCATAATATTCCAGAGGGATTAGCAGTAGGATGTGCTTTTGGCTCTATAAAATATGGTTTAGGTGGTGCCACACTAATTGCGGCTTGTTTACTAGCATTAGGTATAGGTATTCAAAACTTTCCAGAAGGAACGGCAGTAAGTGTTCCACTTAGAAGAGAAGGATTATCAAGAAAAAAAGCTTTCTTTTATGGACAGTTAAGTGGTATTGTTGAACCTATTAGTGGTGTAATTGGTGCTTTATTAGTTCTTAAAATAAGATATTTACTTCCTTTTCTACTAGCTTTTGCAGCAGGTGCTATGATTTATGTGGTTGTGCAAGAATTAATTCCAGAAAGTCAAACTAATGAAAAAAAAGATTTAATGGCAATTTTTACTTTAATTGGTTTTTCTGTTATGATGATTTTAGATGTAGCTTTAGGATAATTTTATCCTTTTTTTTATGAAAAAAGACTTATTTCTAAGTCTATTCTTCTTCCCACTTTGCAGCTTCTTCTTTATATTTATTAATTATTTCTTTTTCAATCATATCACGTGTTTCTTGATTAATTGGATGTGCTACATCGGAATATCCTCCAGTAGCTTTTTTTCTACTTGGCATTGCAGCATATAATCCTCTTTCGCCTTCAAGTATTCTAATATCATGGACAGCAAAACAATCATCAATTAACATTAATGCAAATCCTTTTAATCTTGGGTCCTTTGTATCTGCTTTAGGTTTATAAATTGTTACAGATGTTATTCTCATGTAAAATCCTCCTTCAATTATGTATTACATTATAAGTTTATAATATTTTATATTTAAAATCAAGTACTTTTGAATTAAAAATCTATTTTTATTGTTTTGGTTATTACATCAGAATAAGTAAAAGATTTGATTTCTTTGTTTTCATCTTTTACTTCTACTAAAAATATATTTTTATAAAGCTCCTTTATAACTACTTTATATTTTTCATATTTATTTCTTCCTAAACTATATTTTATAATGGCTTCTTTTCCAATGTGAGAGTTAAGCTTTTCCTTAACTAAATTGGGATTCATTTACCCTCCTATCTTGGATATCCAACATACATAGTCCCTTTAGTTTTTATTCCCCCAATTCCATCTTTTCCATATTTAGTTGTTTCAAGTAATTTCTTTAAATCTATATCTTCATTAACATTTGATAAACTCATTTTAGTCGCAATTACTGCAGGATCTAAAGCATGAATATTGATTCTTTTAGGACTAGAGGCAAAATTGGCTCCAGCTTTTATTAATTCTTCATAATCCGACTGACAAGCACCCGCTATTATAATTAGTTTTTCGTGACTCTTTTCGTATCTTCTTGCCTTTTTAATTGCTTCTACAAAATTAGAACTATTTTTATAAGCATTTATATTATTTTTTTCACCTTTTCTTTTATAATAAGCATCATGACCAGTTATTACGACAATATTAGGATTATATTCTTCCAATAAATCTATTATATTGTTTTTTATATTGCATTCTTCTTCCACAATACCTGTAGCCCAAATATTAGCATCTTCATAGAATTTTAAACACTTATCTAAGTATTCTTTATCTCCATCTATATGTAATATTTTTCCTGGTAAATAAAAATAGTCACCCCTATCTAAATCTTTAATAGGCTTTATTCTTTCTAAATATTCTAAATCTTCTTTTACTTCATCTGTATATTTTTTTAAATCACTTATAGTACTATCAGCACATAGTCTAAAGTTAAGACCTTTTAAATAACAAGTATTATCTATAATATCAGTTATAATAAAAATAATATCATTATTATAAGAATTTCTAGTTACTTTGTCTCCTATTTTAAAATCCATAATATCACCATTTAATTATATGAGACATTATGGATTTTATTCTAATATAAACTTATTTGTTTTAAGAAGTCTTTCTATATTATTAGCAGTCGTAGAAACTATTATTTTATCTATCTCTATTCCATTAAAACTAATTAAATTAGCCTCTTTATTATAATTATTGTTTCTTAACAAGTTTCTATATTCATTAGTAAATAAAATTAAATTATTTTGATTGGTTGAATTAGTAAATGTATAAACATAACTTGTTAATTTTGTTTTAGGATAAATAGCAATTATTTTTATTTCTTCATTTATATAATTTAAAATATTTTTTGTCGTTAACTTAGTATTTAATTTATATAATTTATAAGTGTTATCATTTATAGCTACTACTTTTAAGTCAGTATTTTCTACTTTATAATTTATAAAAAATATATTTATTATTAAAAATATAACCAATAATAGTTTTTTCATAAAATTCACCAGTTATATTATTAACAAATATATAATAAAAATGCTTATTACTAAGCATTTTATAATAATTTATATATTTTTACTTTTGTTTTTTATAGCATCATTTATTTTTTGAACAAATTCATCTATTGATAAAGTAGTTGTATCTTTTGAACCAAATACTCTATAACTTACAGTTTTTTCGTTTACTTCATTATCACCTATTATTAAAGTTAAAGGTATTTTTTTAGTTTGACTTTCACGCATTTTGTATGATAGTTTTTCATTACGATCATCTAAATTAACTCTTATATCATTTTCTTCTAGTATTTGTTTTAATTTATTACTATAATCTAAATGATATTCATTGTTTACTGGTATTATATTAACTTGAACTGGACTAAGCCATAATGGGAAAGCTCCTGCATAATGTTCTATTAATATACCAATAAATCTTTCAATAGAACCATAAATTACACGATGTAACATAACTGGTCTTTTTTTACTTCCATCTGAATCTACATAAGTTAAATCAAATCTTTCTGGTAAATTCATATCTAGTTGAATTGTTCCACATTGCCATACACGACCTAATGAATCTTTTATATGAAAATCAAGTTTTGGTCCATAGAAAGCTCCATCTCCTGGATTTATTTTGCAATCATGACCTGATGCATGACAAGCATCTTCTAGAGCTTTTTCAGATTTATTCCAAATATCAATACTACCTATGTATTTTTCTTCTGGTCTAGTAGATAATTCAATATCATAAGTAAGTCCAAAAATAGAATACATTCTATCAATAAAACGAATTAATTTTATTACTTCATCTTCAATTTGATCTTCTCTCATAAATATATGAGCATCATCTTGTGTAAATGTTCTTACTCTAAACAAACCATTTAAAGCTCCACTTGCTTCATGACGATGGACTTGTCCTAATTCACCAATTCTAAGTGGTAAATCTTTATAAGAATGTAATGAATTTTTATAAACAAGCATTCCTCCAGGACAATTCATTGGTTTTATAGCGAAAATTCTATCATCTATTTCACTTGTATACATATTTTCTCTATAATTATACCAATGACCAGATAATTCCCAAAGTTCTTTATTTAACATAATAGGAGTCTTAACAAATTGATATCCCTCTTTTGTATGTTCTTTATACCAAAAATTTTCAAGTTCATTTCTTAAAATCATACCATTATTTAAGAAGAAAGGAAATCCTGGTCCATACTCACTCATCATAAATAAATCTAATTCTCTTCCTAGTTTTTTATGATCTCTTTTTTTAGCTTCTTCTAAAAATTCTAGATACTTATTTAAGTCTTCTTCATTTTCAAAACAAATTCCATATATTCTTTGTAGCATTTTATTTTTAGAATCACCTTTAAAATAAGCACCACTTACTTTTAATAGTTTAAAATATTTTAAATCTTTAACTGTTTCTAAATGTGGACCTCTACAAAGATCAGTAAAGTCACCTTGTGTATAACAAGAAATGACATTAGATTCATCCATATTATTTATTAAATCTAATTTGTATTCATCATCTTTAAACATTTCTAAAGCTTCTGCCTTAGTTATTTCATGTCTTACAATTCTCTTACCATCTTTTGCGATTTTCTTCATTTCTTTTTCTATTTTAGATAAATCTTCATCATTAATTACATCATTACCTAAATCAATATCATAATAAAAACCATCTTCTATAACAGGTCCTACCCAAAATTTAGCATGTGGATATAAATGACGTACTGCTTGCGCTAATAAATGCGCACAACTATGGTTCATTACACTTAATTTTTTATCTTCTTTTATGTTTATCATTTTCATTATTCCTTTCCATCATTTCTTTCATTATTTGTCTTTTTACAAGTTGAATTTTTTGTTTAAGTATTTCACTTTCTTCTTCTGTCTTAGCCATATAAAGATTAAATCTCAAATTTCTAAGTTTCTTTTTTAATTCATCGTTCAAAAAAACACTCCCTTCATTAAAAGGAGCGTTTAAACGCGGTACCATCCTACCTTATATCTTAATTATTTTAACGGATTTTACCGGAATTACTTTTAATAATTCAGCTATTAGGTAGTAATTATTAATCTATCCATTATCTTCCACCAACCGATAACTCTCTTTAAGAAACATTATTAATAATCTCGTCCTAAGTCATTGCTTTATATAAATTATAATACAATTATCCAAAAAGTCAATATTTTTAAATAGACTTTGAATCTGTTTTTATATATTTTTCAATAACACTAGTATTTGACTCAACTGTTTTAATAAAATCAAGTAATGGTATTTTAGCCTCAAATGTAACTTTACCCTCATATAAATCAGTAAAAATAAGAATATAATCACCAAAATTTAAATCAATTTTATAATTACCATGAGCTATAGCATTTCTTATACCTTCAATAATAGCTCTATTTTTTATATGATTAATATTATTAAGATAATAAGATTTTAAATTACTTAAATGTTTCTTTTTTTCAGATAGTTTATTTTTTAATTCGTTTTTCTTTTCTTCTAACTTTTGTAAATTATTGTTTATTGTAGTCTCTGCTTTTGAATTACCCTTTTCTTTAACAATTTTTAAACTTTTTAGATTTTCAGTTATTTTATCTTCTATTTTTTTTATAACATTACTTATACTATTACAACTGTTTTCAATCTCATTTATTTTACATTCATCTATTGTAACAATTGATGGATTAATTAAAGATAAATCAAGTAAAGAATAATCAAAACCATTATTTTGAAAATTATCAAATTCTAAAGAATCTTTATAGTAATCATCTAAAGAATATGAAAATAAAGCATTAAACATAGCAATACTAACACTAGCTAAGTTATTATAATCAATAATCAAAGGTCTTTCATATGTTTCTATTAATCTTTGTTTTAATACATTAAAACTATTAGTTTTTTCTAATTCTGAAAGTATCAACAAGTTTAAAAGATTAGAATATAAAGGATTCATTTTTTCATAATCTTTATTTAAATAAGGCTTTATTTCTTCGCCAATAAACAATAATTGTGCTTCATAGTTTAAATTATCAGGACATTTTTCTTTTATATAATAAACAAGTTTATCTATATCTTGATCATTTTCTATAGACATACGATTTATTTTAAACTCATAATTAGAATCTAAGTTATTTTTAAATTGACTCATATGTATTAACTTTTTATCTTTTTTATATTTATTGAAAGCTTCTTCAAAATCGTTTAAAACACTAAGTTCTATATTTTTAGAATCGCTTCGTGTCAAAACAAATTCTATACAATAAAAATCTTTTATAACATTTCTTAATTCTTTATCATTAACTATAGGGTTTTGACGATGTGAAATATTTCTATCAATAATAATAAGGTCTCTTTTATTTTTATTTCTTTCTCTATCTTTTAAATATCTTGACAAAGCATTTACTATAAAAGTAGATAATTTATTTATTCTTACTTTTACTTCATTTTCATCATCAATATTAAGTATGATTCGGTTATGTTTTAAATCAAGAGTAAAATCTCCATGCGCTAATTTATTTCTTAATTTAGACACTAATTCAGCAGCACTATTAAATACATAATTATCTATCATGTAACCATTAGGTACTTTAGAAGCAATAAGTTCTACTGATTGTTCTAATAAGTTACCAAACAAATTTGATTCATAGGTTTCCTTCTTTAAAACTATGTCTTCTTTGATTGCTAATAATATGTTAGACATACATCCAACCTCTGCTCCATAAATATTTCCATCATTGAAAATATTTTTACAATTACCAGCACTATTACCTAAAATACCTTGTAAATAATCAAAATATGCCTGATTGGCATTATAATAATCAACTATACTTTTTCTTTTATCCATATTTTACCTTTCTTTTAAATTGTTTTAACTTTTTTGTTTATAAAATCTTCAATAACATTTTTATTAGCATCAATTAAGTCAGCAAAATCATATAAAGATATTTCTGCCTTAAAAGTCATTCTTTCTTATCCATATTTCCTCTTTAAAGCAAAAAGAGCACTAATGTGCTTATTCGCTTTCTAAATTAAGGCTTATTTCTGAAACCTCATAGCCATTATCAATTAATTCTATATTTAAATTTTCAATAAATAAAGTTGCTTTAAAATCTTTTATACTTTCATTAATTGCGTCATTTAACTCTTTACATACTTTTAAACTTAAATTAGCAATAGGTGTTTTTAATGAAACACTGCTTTTAGTCTTTTCACCGCGTGAAATACTTATAATTTCATTAATCATATCACCATATAAAACTTCTTTATTAAAATCAAAATCAAACTCTTTTATTTCAGTTAAATGTATAGATTTTCCTTTATATATCTCTTTATATATTTCTTCAGTAATAAATGGGAAGAAAATAGAAAAGTCTTGTAATAATTTAAACAAAATCATATAACAAGTTTTCTGACCTGAATATCTAGGTAATTCTCCGAATTCTTCTGGTCTATATAATCTATGTTTAACAATTTCAATATAGTTATCACAAAAATCCCAAAAGAATTTTTCTAAAGTGTTTAAGGCTAATCCTACTTCATAACTATCTAAATATTTTATAAAATTGCTTTCCATATCTTGGTATTTACCAAGTATCCATCTATCTATATATTCAAAATTAGATATATTTTTATCTTCAAAGTCAGCTAAATGCATTTCAATAAATTTAGATACATTAAATATTTTATTAATTAATTTCTTACCTCTTAAGAATGTTTCATCACTAAATATTATATCAGTGCCAAGTCTTCCTGAGCCTGCCCAATATCTTATAACATCTGCTGAATATGTATCAATTAAATCCATTGGTTCTACTTTGCTATTACCTTTACTTTTACTGATTTTTTCACCTTTATTAGCCATTACAAATCCTGAAATCATAACATTTTCCCAAGGCTTAGTTCCAAACATGTAATAGTTTTTAACAATTGTATAAAAATCCCAAGTACGAATAATATCATGAGCATTACATCTTAAACTCATTGGCTTTAAAATATCTTCATAATTATCTGCCTCACCATATTTCATATTAATTAGAGGTGTTCCACTAGAAGTAGCCCAAGTATCCATTACGTCTACTTCTGGCATAAATTCTTTAGAGCCACAAGAACAAGCTTCTTTTGGACTAGTTGTAAGTGGATTAACTGGTAAATCTTCTACTCTAGCAAACATAGGCTTACCACAATTTTTACAATACCAAACTGGAAATGGTACACCAAAATATCTTTGTCTTGATATACACCAGTCCCACATTACATTAGAAACCCATTCATTATATCTTGCTTTCATATGAGTTGGATGCCAATTGATCTCATCTCCAATACGTAAAAATTCATCTTTATGATTCATTATATCAATAAACCACTGTTTCATTACTGAATACTCTACTTCTCTTCCACATCTTTCATGAGTTTGAACTTCATGCTCAAGTTCCTCTATTTTAACAATATAGCCACCATTTTGTAAATCTTCTATTATTTGTTTTCTTGCTTCTTTTATTTTAAGACCACCATAGTTTGGAACTGAATCAATAATTCTACCATCACTTGTAAAAATATTTTTAAGTGGTAAATTATACTTTTTCCACCATTCAATATCTGTTTGATCTCCAAAGGTACAGCACATAACTACTCCTGTACCCTTAGTAGCATCTACTTTTTCATCTGCCAAAATAGGTACTGTTATATCTATTACAGGAATAACTGCTTCTTTTCCAATTAAATTCTTATGTTTTTCATCACTTGGATTTACAAATACACAAACAATTGCAGGAAGTAATTCTGGTCTTGTCGTAGCAATTGTAAAAGTAATGCCATCAGTTGTTTTAAAATTAACATAGTTAAATGTAGTCTTAACTGTTTTTGTTTCTAATTCAGCTTGTGCGATTGAAGTTAAACATTCATTACACCATAAAGCTGGACTTTCTTTATGATAACAATATCCTTTATCTACTAATTTTAAGAATGATGCTTGACTTATTTTAATAGTTGATGGACTTACTGTTTTATAACTATTAGTAAGATTAGCACTTACTCCTAACTTACTAAATAATGTCTTAAACTCATTTTCATATTTATCAGTTGTTTCATAACAAAGTTTAGAAAATTCTTCTCTTCCTATTTCATGAGCTTTTTTGCCTTGTTCTTTTTCAACTAATCTTTCACTAGGTAAACCATTATCATCAAAACCAAATGGATAGAAAACATTATATCCCATAAGTCTTTTATAGCGCGCTATCATTTCAGCTTGTGAATATGAAAATATATGACCTATATGAATCTTACCATTAACTGTTGGTGGGGGTGTATCAATAGAAAAAACTTTTCTATTATCTCTTTTAAATTCATATATCTTATTTTCTTGCCAATAATTTAACCATTTATTTTCTTTTTCTTTAAAATCATATTTTTTATCTAACATATTTTATCCTCCATATACTTTTTAATTTCTTTAAAGTAACTATCTAATTCTTTTATATTACTCTGTTTTTGTATTTCAGCTATTATTTTATTTTCTTTTAAATACCTAAAAGAATAATCAAAATTAAGATCATATATTAAAGCTAATTTAATAATTAATTTATCTAAATTAGTAGAGTCTTTAATTTTTTTAACTTGCTGATGATTATAAAAACTTTCTTTTACTTCTGGGTGTATATATTTTTCGTTAATACCACGAAAGAGAGATTTATCAAATTCTTTTATAATATCTAGTTTATCAGCATCTCTTATTATTTTACAAAAAAGTGAATTAGTAACACTTCCTATTTCATATTTATTATGATATTTAATAGCGTCTTTAACTATTTGATAATACTTTTTATCTAAATCATATTTTTCTATTTCTTTTTCTTCAAATAATATTTCTACTCCTAAATCACCATGATCTATACTTGAGTCACTAAAGCTTTTATAAATATTCCATTGTTTAAATCTACCTATATCATGTAATAAACCAATTAGTTTTACAAGTTTTAAATCTTCTTCATTTAATTTTAAACTTTTAGCTATATCAATACTTAAATCCATCACTCTTAGTGAATGATTATACTTATACTTTATAGCATCTTCTTTTTCAAAACTATCGACATATTCTTTAAATTTTTCTAGCATTTAACACCTCTATTCAAAAAAAAATCCATCCTAAAGGACGAATTTTATCGTGGTACCACCTTATTTTGTAATTAATAATTACCTTAAAGTCTTAATGCGACTAACATTATATTTTACTCTAGTTCAAATATACAACTCCCAAGCTACCTTCTAAAACACTATTTAAGAAAAGTTTTCAGTCTCTGACTTTTCATCCCTAATAAACGTTATTTTATACTCCTCTTGTTCCTCGTCTTTTTTAACAATAATAGTATATCATATTTTTTATAAAAGTAAATATTTTTTTATCTAGAATTTCTTATTGTCACTAATCCAGATTTTCCTTTGCCAAAAGTACTTTCTGAAGCAGAGCCACTTCCTCCACCTCCGCCTCCATTTAATGTAGCATCAATAGCGCCTGTTTCTGCACCTGCTCCACTTACTCTAACATTAGTATGAAGTACTGTTGTTTCGGTTCCTCCCGCACCAGTAGAACCACTTGTATAATTTATTTTATTAACACTTTTAATTGTACACTTATAAAATCCTGATGGATAGGCTTTAAGAGTGTAAACTGACTGTCCGCTTACTGTTAATGTTACGCTAGTTGTTGGGTAGGCTAATACAACGTTTACATATCCATTACCTTGACTTACTCCACTTGCTCCATTTCTTGGATAAAAATAAACATTTGAAGCAGTTCCATTAGTTCCATAAACAGTAACATTTTGCGAATATGGTGTTCCTGCTTCGCCACCGCTTCCACCATTAACTGAATTATCAAAAGCTGATGTACTTCCACCAGATCCACCACTAGTGCTTCCACCATCTCCGATGGTAATTGTACTATTTTTTGTTTGAATATTATTTACAGTTTTATAGTAACCACCTCCGCCTCCAGCTCCAGTGGAACTTCCAGCACCACCGCCTCCTACTAGAAAGGCATCTATACTAGTAGAATAATTAGAAGTATATGTTCCGCTGTCTAAGAAATTAACTAACCAATTGCCACTTCCTTCATCTACAACATTATATGTTCCAGTATAAGTAAATAGATTGCCCCATACAGCATACAAAGTAATACTCGATTCGCTTGTTACATTAGTCACCATTTCTTCATCACTATATTCTGGATTAGTAGCACTACTATCCCTACTCCAACCAGCTACATGATATACTGTTCCATTGGTACCTGCAACGATTTTATAACAACCATTTGTAGATAATTTTTTAGAAACATTGCTTTTGTGAGTACTACTTGCTGTAGAGCCACTTCCACCATTACAATCATAATTAATTACATATTCTGATGAAAATTTATATATACCAGCTACATATGGTGTATTTACATTAGATTTACCATCACTAATATTACCAAGAGCATCTTTAACAGGCCAAATCCATAAATATTTTGTTTCATTATTACCTGTTATAGTAAATGGTTTCCCACTTTCATAAGTAATCCAACTACCATTTTCACGATTTGTGCTACTGGTTGATAAATAATACTGATATACATTATTTGAATCAAGTTCCATATTATCACTTACAGTTATAGTAACACTTGTAGAAGTATCAAATGTTCCACTATCTGGATTTACAACAATTGTAGGATTTTCTGAATCAGTTGAAACACCATTTATTTCTACTGTAACATCTGAATAAGCATTCTTTAAAATCACTTTACCAGTATCTTTATTCCAAGTATAATTACTACCACTTACACTAATGTCATCAGGAAGCAAATAATAAGCATTAGGAGTAACATTTACTTCTTCAACACTACTGCTTTCCATAACCACATCGTTTCTATCAACTTTTACATTTTTTAGATTAAATATAACATTATAAAAGCATGTATTACTAAATTCATAATCATACTGATTATTATTTTTAGTTACTTTAACATTAGATGTATCTGGAACCACTGTATTAGTTTTAGGATCTATTACTGGTTCTACTAAAAAACCATTGTCAATTAATTCTTTTAAAGAAATACATGAAATATTGTCATCTTGTTTTAAATCCATATATTGTGATGCTGCTAAATATAATAATTCTTTAGCTTGTTTATTTAAATCTTCTTTTTTTACTTCAAATCTTTCTATTAACTTAGGGACAATCAAAATAGAGGTTGCTCCTATTATTACAATTACCGCTAATAATTCAACTAAAGTAAATCCTTTATTTTTTACCATACATATTCCTACTTTCTAAAACAATTATATAAAATATTAGCTAAAAATTCAATACTTTATTATACAATAATTCTTTCAACTCTATCGGAAATCGTAGAAAGTATTTCATAATTAATAGTACCTAATTCTAAAGCAATTTCATCTACAGTTATAATATCATTATCCCAAATATAGACATCATCCCCTACTAAAACATCAACTCCAGTTACATCAACCATAAATGAATCCATACAAACAGTTCCAATTATTTTACATTTCTTATTTTTAATAATTACTTCTCCTTTATTAGATAAACTTCTCCTAATTCCATCAGCGTACCCAATACCAACTGTCGCTATTTTAGTTATTCTATCAGTTATGTATGTTTTACCATAGCTAACACTAAAATGTTCTGCAACTTCTTTTATAAAACATATTTTTGATTTTAATTTAGCTACAGGATTTAGTACTATTTTATTTAAGGTATCATTACTTGATTTATAACCATATAGAAGAATACCTACTCTAACTAAATTACAAAAGTCTACATTATAATTAAGTAAACCATTAGAAGCTTCTAAATGAATGTATTTTAAAGCAAAATACTGTCTTAAAATAGTTATTTCTTTTTTAAAAACACTTATTTGGTTTTCTGTAAATGTTGAATCACTATCAGGACAAGACAAATGGGTATAGGCCCCATTTACACAAATATTTTTATTTTGTAATAATTCAACTACATCTATCAAATCATTTTCTAAGACTCCCGTTCTTCCCATACCTGTTTCTAATTCAAGATGGACATTTACTCTTTTATTATATTTGATCAGTTCTTTTATAAAAGTAATATCTGATACACCAACTGTAATATTATATTTAATTATATTAGGTATATCTTCAACGTATGGTTGATTCAAAACAAAAATTTCATTTTTAAAACCTATTTGTCTAAGCTCTATTGCTTCTTTTACAATAGCAACCCCTATTATTTTAAAATCTTTTATAATATCAATATGCTTATTTAAATATGTTCCATAAGAATTAGCTTTCATAATATACATTAGTTCTTTATTACCAGATAATTTCTTTATATTTTCAATATTTTTAAAAAATGCATCTTTATCTATTTCCATTACAGTTTGTCTATTCATATTATCACCAATAATATTATATATTTTTTTATAAAAAAGTGTATAAAAAAATGTAAATATTTCTATCTACATTTTTCATTTTTTAGAATATTGCTGCTGCTATAGCCAATATAATAATATTAACAATAGCAATAGTTATAACAATTTTAAGTGCCCATCTAAACCAAGTTGAATATTCAACTCTAGCTAAAGCAAGACCACCCATAATAGCACCACAAGTTGGAGTAATTAAGTTAACTAATCCATTAGCCGCAACTAAACTCATTACTGTAGTTTCTACACTATATCCTAATTGATAAGCAAGTGGACCAATGATAGGTGCTGATAAAGTAGCAAGACCTGATGAAGATGGCACTAATATAGATAACAATACATGCAATAAATAATTAAGTGGCATAAATACTGTACTAGGTACATTTTTAAGTGCCTCTGCACAATTATAAATAATATAATTATCTAAATAAGTTTGACTCATTAATACTGAAGCACCACGTGCTATGGCAACTATTAAAATAACTCCTACCATATCATCTGCACCATCGATAAATGTATCAACAAATCCTTTTTCACCTTGTCTATTAACTACACCTATAATAATAGCCATAATTAAGAACCATAAAGCTGATTCATAAAAATACCAATTTCCTAAACTAGAACCTGTTAACCAGCCAGTAAAGCCTTCAAAGAATGTTATATTAAATTCACCCCAAGGAATAAATCCAACAATCATAACTAAGAAAGTTAAAGCAAATAACCATAATGTTACTTTTTGTTTTCCTGTTAATTTAACATTATCTAATGAAGCAGTCGCTGCTGCATCGCCATATTCAAGTTCCATGTTTTTTCTTTCTCTTAAAGATAAGAAAGTAGAACCTTTTTGCTTAATAATTTTTTTTGCATAAGATACTACAAATAAAGTTGATATTAAGTATGTAGTTAACCATAAAGCAACACCTATTCCAATAATAAGGCCTTGATTTACAACAATACCTTCTGGTAAAGCACTAACAGCCGCTCCGACTGCAAATGGATTAATAGTAGAACCTAATACCCCAGAACCTGCACCAAGCAAAACTATAGCTGATGCGACTATTGTATCCATTCCAGCCATAACCATAGTAGCTGATAGTAAGGCATAAAAACCAACTGTTTCTTCAAGCATACCATATGTAGTTCCACCTACTGAAAAAATAAACATTAATATTGGGATAAGCATTATTTCTTTACCTTTTAATTTACGAACTAATACTTTAATTCCAGTCTCTAAAGCTTCTGTTTTAGCTACTACACCTAGGAAACCACCTAGAATAAGTATGAAAATACAAACATCAATTGCATTTTCAAAACCCAATATTGGTGAAAGTAATACTTGTGATAAAGTTGCTCCAACTACACCACTACCATTAACTATTTCTCCACCAATAAAAGTTGCTTCAGGTAATATATGTGTTACAATACCTAAAACGAAAATCAAAATTAATATAATTGAAAAGGCAGTCAAAAATCCTTTTCTTTTCTTTTTAGCCATTTTTTCCCTCCTATACTTCTTGACTATAAAGATTATTTTATCCTATTTTTATCACTCTCCTCATAAATCTATAAACGCATCTACTTTTTTCTTACAATAATAGTACCAGTTTTACCGGTTAAAGCAATACTAGCTTTCTTTAAAGAAGTTATTATAGCTTGACCATTTCTATTACCTTTAACAAAATCAATACATGCTTCTATTTTAGGTAACATACTACCTTCTTTAAATTCATTATTCTTCATATATTCTTCTGCTTCTTTTATTGATAAAATATCAATACCTTTTTGGGTAGGTTTACCATAGTCTAAATAAACCATATCAACAGCAGTTAATATTAGAAAAATATCTGCTTTTAAATCTATAGCAAGTTTAGAACTAGTTCTATCTTTATCTATTACAGCATCTACTCCAACTACTTGATTACGTTTTTTTACAACTGGAATACCACCACCACCAGCAGCTATTACGATATCACCCTTATTAGATAAGTCTTTAATAATACTACTTTCTAATATCTTAACTGGTTTAGGAGATGGAACTACTCTTCTATAACCTCTACCAGCATCTTCCTTAAAAACATAACCTTTTGTTTTTTCAAATTCTTTAGCTTCTTCTTCTGTATAAAAACTTCCTATTGGTTTAGTAGGATTAGAAAATGCAGTATCATTACTATCTACTAATACTTGTGTAATTATGCTTACGCATTTTCTTCTCATGCTTCTTTTAGCTATTTCCGTTTGAATGGCTTGTTGCAAATGATAACCTATATAACCTTGACTCATTGCGCCACATTCGGCAAATGGTACTTCTGGCGTATTAACACTTTCGCTAGCGCTTTCCATAGCTAAATTAATCATTCCTACTTGTGGCCCATTACCATGAGTTACAATAACATTAAATCCATCTTCGACTAAATCAACAATAACTTTCGAAGTACTTTTTACAAGCTCTAATTGTTCTTTAGGACTATTTCCTAAAGCATTCCCACCTAGAGCAACTACTATTTTCTTTTTCATTTTAGTGTCTCATAAATTACTGCTTTAATAGTATGCATTCTATTTTCAGCTTCTTCCATTACTCTGGAATGACTTGATTCAAATACTTCATCAGTAACTTCCATTTCTTTAACACCAAATTTTTCATAAACATCTTTTCCTATTGTAGTATCTATATTATGAAAAGATGGTAAACAATGTAAGAAAATAACATTTTCTTTAGCATTATCTATTATTTTTTGATTAACTTGATATGGACTTAATTGTTTAATCCTACGTTCCCATAATTCATCTTTTTCACCCATTGAAACCCATACATCAGTGTATAGCACATCAGCATCTTTTGTTCCAGACATTGCATCAGTAGTTAAAGTTACACTTCCGCCACTAACACGAGCAAATTCTTTACATTTTTCTACTAATTCTTCATTTGGAAATAATTCTTCTGGAGCACAACAAGTAAAATGTAATCCTAATTTTGAACAAATAACCATTAATGAATTACCAACATTATTTCTAGCATCACCCATAAATACAAATTTAAGACCTTTTAAATGCCCAAAATTTTCTAAAACAGTCATTAAGTCAGCTAACATTTGCGTAGGATGAAATTCGTTTGTTAATCCATTCCATACAGGTACTTTTGAATATTTTGCTAATTCTTCTACTATGTCTTGTCCAAAACCACGGTATTCAATTCCATCGTAAATTCCGGCTAAGACACGAGCTGTATCTTTAATAGTTTCTTTTTTACCAATTTGAGAACCAGTTGGACCTAAGTAAGTAACATGCATACCTAAGTCATAGGCAGCTACTTCAAATGAACATCTTGTTCTTGTAGAATCTTTTTCAAATATCAAAGCAATATTTTTGCCTCTTAAATATTCGTGTGGTTCATGAGTTTGTTTTTTTCTTTTAAACTCCATTGCCACATTAATTAAATATAAAATTTCTTCTTCAGTATAATCAAGTAATTTAAGAAAATCTCTTCCTCTTAAATCCATTATAAGTCCTCCCTTACAAGTGGCATACTCATACATCTTGGACCTCCACGTCCACGTGATAATTCAGCTCCATGTATTTCAATTACTTTAAGCCCATTACTTCTAAGTGTATTATTAGTTAAGTTGTTTCTATCATATACTACTACTACACCAGGAGCTATACATAGAGTATTGCTGCCATCGTTCCATTGTTCACGTTCTGCAGATACTTTGTCACCACCAGCACAAGGAATTAAAATAATATTTCTTTTTAAATATTTTGATAAAATATTTTCTAATGAATCATTAATTTCGGTAACATTCAAATCTTCATAACTATTAGGATCATCACCTTCTGTTATTTCAAATACTTGTAATGTATCCATAATACCAGGATGATATGTAAATTTATCATAATCAATCTGTGTGAAAACAGTATCTAAATGCATAAATGCACGACTATTTGGAATATTAAAAGCTAAAATTGTATCGATTTTACATTCAGGGTCTTTGAACAAATTCTTAGCCAATTGATCTATTGCTTCTGGAGTTGTTCTTTGTGAGATACCAACTGCTAAAATATGTTCATTTAAATTTAAGATATCTCCACCTTCTATATGATATGGATAATATCTATCATAATATTTTGGTACCATATCTTTATATTCAGGATGGAAATTAAAGATATATTCTGCATAAATTGTTTCTCTATTTCTTGTTACAGAATACATTTTATTTAATGATATACCATCACCTATACTTGCGAATGGATCTCTTGTAAAATATAGGTTTGGCATTGGTTCAGCTATGAATTTATCTTCTTCATCTATTAAGTCTGTTAAAGATTTTTCAATATTTCTTTTTCTTCTTGAAATATCGCCAATTTGAATACCTTCCATAGTTTTTAAAACCAATTTTTTGCTATTTGTTATTTGATCTAAATAATCAATTACTAAGTTTTTATATTTAGGTGTTCTAATACCAGCTTCATAAACAAATTGTCTTATGAATCTATCTCTTATTACTTCACTTAAATCTAAAACATCAGCCATCAAATCTTCAACATAAACAACTTCTACTCCATTATCTGTCAAAGCTTTAGCAAATTCTTCGTGTTCTTTTATTGCATCTGGCAAATAAGGGATATCATCAAATAACAACCTAGATAAGGTATCTGGTGTTAAATTAAGTAATTCGTTACCTGGTTTATGCAACAAAACTTTTTTTAGTGGTGCGATTTCACTTGTAACATGAATCTTACTCATAAATCCTCCTTTTTATTCATGTATTTAGATTTTTGTTATGAGATATCTAGAAACTCAAGATTTAATTTTTGATAAGAATTCTTTTAATCTATCTGTTTTAGGATTATTAAAGATTTCTTCTTTAGTGCCACTTTCTAAAATTTTTCCTTCATCCATGAATATTACTCTAGTTGCTACTTCCTTAGCAAACGCTATTTCATGGGTTACTATTATCATTGTATTAGTTTCTGCTAGTTTTTTCATTAAATTAAGAACTTCTTTTATCATTTCTGGATCTAGTGCTGATGTAGGTTCATCAAAAAGCATAATATCTGGATTGGTTATTAAACTTCTTACAATTGCAACTCTTTGCTTTTCACCACCTGATAAACTATCTGGATATGCGTCTTTTCTATTCTCTAAGTTAATCATTTTTAAAAGTTCTAATGCTTTTTTATTAGCAGCGTTCAATGTCATTTTTTTTGTTTTAACTGGTGCTAAAGTAATATTTTTTAAAACAGTCATATTTTGAAACAAATTAAAGTTTTGAAAAACCATTCCTATTTGTTCATGAAAGTTTTTATCACTTTCATATATTATTTCACCTTTAGTAATATTTTCTAACTTGCTAATACATCTAAGCAAAGTGGACTTGCCACTACCTGATGGGCCTATAATAACTACAACATCATTTTTATAAACATCTAAATTTATATTTTTTAAAATTTCTTTTGAACCATATGATTTATATAAACCTTTAATTTGTAATAACTTTTTCATTTATGTTAAACATCCTTTCTAATCTTTTTAGTAATTTAGAAAGTCCTACTGTAAGTATTAAATATATTAATGCAACTATCATTAATGGAAATAAATAGTCATATGTATTTGAAGCAATGATATCACTAGCTTTAATTAGTTCTACTATTCCTATATAACTAGCTACTGAAGTTTCTTTTAAAAGAGTTATAAATTCATTACCTAACGCTGGTAAAACATTTCTAATAGCTTGCGGTAAAATTATATAAATTATTTGATCAATATAACTTAACCCTAATACTTTAGCAGCTTCTTTTTGTCCTTTATCAACTGAATCAATTCCGGCTCTTATTATTTCAGAAACATATGCAGCCGAATTAAGACCGAATGATATAATACCTACTAATACAATATTTATATCAACACTTTTAAATATAACATAGTATAAAATCATTAGTTGTAATACTGCTGGTGTTCCTCTAATCACAGTTATATAGAAAGTTGCAAAAAAGTTTAATATTTTATTTTTCTTATTTTCTTTATAATTATTTCTAATAATTGATATTATAATTCCAAGTATTAATCCAATTAATAAAGCAAAAAACGCTATTATTAAAGTATTCTTTAATCCTTCTAGGATATATTCATATCTATTATCAACTATAATAGTATCACGAATTTTATCTATAAACTTCATATTATCACTCACTAAACTTTACTGTATATTCTTCTATTTTTCCTTCATTGATTAATCTTTCTAAAACTTTATTTATTTGATCTAGCAATTCTTTATTTCCTTTTTTTACAGCCATACCATATTTATCTTCAAATAAAGTTCCATCTAATATTTTAAGTTCTGGATTTTTCTTTACTAATTCTAAAGCCGGAAGCTTGTCCATTACAATGCAATCACTTTTATTGTTTTTTACATCTTCTGCCGCTACTAAAAATTTCTTTAATCTATTTACTTTTGCTTCTTTATAATTCTTTGTTACATATTGATCAGCAACCGTTCCAAGTTGAACTGAAATCGTTTTTTCTTTTATGTCATCTATATTATTAATTTGACTATCATTTCTTACTACAACAACTTGTTCAGAAACTATATATTCAATCGTAAAATCTGCTTCTTTTAATCTATCTTCTGTAATACTCATACCAGCTGCTGCAAAATCAGCTTTACCAGATTTCAATTCATTTATTATTGAATCAAATGCAATATCTTTAATTACTAAATTCTTATTCAACTCTTTTGCTATTTCATTAGCTATTTCGATGTCAACACCAACTACTTTTCCGTTTTCATAAAATTCATAAGGAGGGAAACCAGCTTCAGTGACCATTACTAAATCATTATCATTTTTACCACATCCTGTTAATAGAAGAACCATAACTAGAAATAACAAACATTTTTTCATACTCTCACCTACTATTAATAATACACTAAAATCATTTTTAAGTAAACAATTTATGACAAAATTTGAAAAAAAGTTTCAATATCTTTAATATCTTTCTAGTTTGACAGTTAACTAATGATGTTAAAAGAAATCCACCTAATCAATAATGATTTAGATGGAATTACGCAATATTTGAATATTAATTGTTCTTTCTTATCTAATACATAATAAAATAAAAACGACTTTTTAGCAAGTCGTTTTAAATTTTCACTCGATAAATTCGAGTTAAATATCAATCTGGTGACCTGGGAGAGATTCGAACCCCCGACCGATGCCTTAGAAGGGCATTGCTCTATCCAGCTGAGCTACCAGGCCAGTACGTCTTTTTAAAGAACATACTCATTATATAACATTTTTTTTAATTATTCAATAGTTTTTAACACACTTTTGTAAATTTGTTCATCATTAACATTAATTATTACCTCTTTTACATCATAATTATCTCTAACTGATAAGCAAATAGTATAAATAACTTCTTCTAAAATCTTTTTTTCCTCCAAATTATTAAATATATATGAATTAAACGTCAAATCTAAAGCATCTACAGTTTGTTCAACTTCTAAAAGTCTAGTATTACTATTTAAAAAACTCATTAAATTAGTATTATAAATTGGTGAAGAAGTTAATTCATCTATAACTATTCTTATTTTATCTCTATTATCATTCATATATTTCGTAACTGGTACATAATAATACTCATCGTTATAAGAATCAACATAATAAATAGTAACACTATTAATATCATTTAATGATTGTAAATCATATTCTTTATTAATTCCAAAGTCACGATTTAATGTGCTAGGAAGTATTTTCCCAGTTTGAGGTAATTTACTTAAAACACTACCATCAACATAAATAATGATATTATTGACACCTTCTATACTAGTTAAAGAATATACCAAAGCTTCAATCATTTTTTCTTCATATTCTTTATTTATATTAAGTAATTCTTTAGAAAAATTAACTTTTAACAAATTATTTTCAAAGTTTGTACTTATTAATTTTGTATCATCTGGTAATATTGCCTTAAAGCCGCTTGGAATCTTATTTTCCCCAATACCACCTACTGTAAGTATCCCTATTATTTCTTTGACTAGTTTTAAAGTAGATTTTCCACTAACAACTACCTTTGTTTTAGCAAGCATACCATGATTATTCAATAAAAATATTTCATTAGTAATAACATTATTATTAACATATTCTAACTCTTGTTTTACATTTAAAGTTAAATCTTCATTTTTGGGTATTAAATAAAGTAAGGCTAAAGCAAATAAGCATGCAGTAGAAACTAATATTTTTCTTAAACTTTTTTCTTTTAACATAAAAGACACCTCTAATTAAATATATGAAAAAAACCGCAAATTAATGCGATTTTATAGTGAAATTTCTCCAAGTTTTAAAAGTTCTACTACTGCACTAGCTCTACCCTTTACACCTAGCTTTTGCATAGCATTAGATATATGATTTCTAACTGTTTTTTCACTTATTTTTAATACACTAGCTATCTCAACTGTCGTTTTATTTTTAATAAGCAAATTAAAAACTTCTTTTTCTCTTTTAGTCAGTATACTTTTAGTCATAACTCCCTCACTTCCTAGGTGATTTATATTTATTCATATTATTCTATGAACAAATATTTATTTAGTGAGAGATATAGCCCAAAAATTGACTTTTTTTACTAACCTTGAAATTTAACAGAAATATATTTTTTTTCTTTATATTCTTCTTGTATTAAACGCATTATATTATTTGCCATTTTTTCATCGTGCTCTTTACTATCTACAACTACTCTAATTTGATCACCATCTATTTTAATAAATGATTTAAAGTTTAATTTTTCTTTTATTTTTGTTTCCAGTTTTTCTTCTTCTCCTCTATTTCGATTTAATTTTTTCATCTTATCAAAAGCCTCATTTTTATCCTGAATAGAAGATTCTAAATTAGTTAGTATAAACCTTAAATCAGCAAGTTCATCTTGCATTTTGGCATCTCTTTCCACTCTTAAAGATGTAAGTATTTCACTTTCTTTAACAGTTACAGTTTTTTCTGAATCTTTATTGCCAGTCGCATTAGTTAGTAATAGTTCACTTGGCATCGTAACATAATAAACACTCAAAACTAAAATCAAGCAAAATAAAGTTAAAAACCATAAATTTTGTTTATTAATCATATAGTCCTCCTAATACTTCTAATTAAGTATATGGACTAGGCCAAAATATATGATTACAATTTATTAATTTGTTGAACCAAATCCTCCAACGCGTGACTTATCTATTTCTTCTTCATCAGAAACAGTTAAAAACTTAGTAAATATTCCTTGACATATAGCATCACCTTTTTTTACTATATAATCTTTTTCACCTTGATTGTGTAACTTTATCCACAAATGTCCTTCATTACTTTCATTATTATAATAATCTTTATCAATTACTCCAACTTGATTTACTAATCTAACATTATATTTAAAACCCATACTACTTCTAACTAAAATAAAAAGTACTTCATCATCATTCATAGTTGCTTTTATACCAGTCGGTATTTTTTTTATTTCATTAGGTTTTAAAACAAAATCAAATAATGAATAAAAATCATAACCTGCACTATTTTTAGTTGCCCTTTTAGGTAAACTATACTCATTATATAATGTATTATCTTCTTTAACATCTTTTGCAAATTGTTCAAAGCTTATTTTTTCAAAATATCTCATATTAATCCTCCTACAAGAAAAATAGACATATAGTCTATTCTAATACTGCTTTTATTCTTCGGATTCCAGCACTACTTGCTTCTTCTTTAACTATTTTGAAATGTCCAAGTTCGCTAGTATTTTTAACATGTGGTCCACCACATAATTCTTTGGAAACATCACCAATACTATAAACAGTAACAATATCAGGATACTTTTCTATAAACATACATTCCGCACCAGATTTAATAGCATCTTCCTTACTCATTTCACTAACTGTTACAGGTAGTCCCTCATTAATCCATTTATTAACCAAATTTTCAGCTTTATTTTTTTCTTCATCAGTTAATTTATGATCACAAGAAAAATCAAAACGCATTCTTTCAGAAGTAATATTACTTCCTTTTTGATGAACATTTTTATCTACTACTATCTTTAAAGCAGCATTTAATAAATGAGTAGCAGTATGATACTTAGTTTCAACTAATGAATTACCAGCTAAACCACCTTTAAATTTACCACTAGAAGATGTTCTAGATAATTCTTGATGAGCTTTAAACTTTTCATTGAAACCATCAACATCAACTTTTATATTTAATTCATTAGCAAGTTCGCAAGTAAGTTCAATAGGAAAACCATATGTGTCATATAGTTTAAATGTTAAATCTTTATTTAAAATATTATCATTTATTGATTTAGTCATTTTTTCAAATTCTCTTAAACCTTTTTCTAAAGTCCTATTAAATTTAATCTTTTCATTTTTTAGTACTTCTAAAACAACACTTCTATTTTCATCTATTTCACTGTAATATTTTTTATATTTATCCATTATAGAAATAGCTATTTCTTCTTCCCAATTGCTATTAATATCTATGCCTAATTTCTTAGCGTGTCTTATAGCTCTTCTAATAAGTCTTCTTAAAATATATCCTTGATCAGTATTAGATGGTTTTATGCCTGATTTATCAGCTGAAATAAAGACAGATGTTCTAATATGGTCAGCAATAATTCTCATACTTTTTTCATTACCAGCATATTCTTTATTTGATACTTTTTCTATTACTTTTATTATATCTTTCCATACAGAAGATGCATAATTATCATTAACACCTTCAAGTACCGCAACGACTCTTTCAAGTCCCATACCTGTATCAACATTCTTTTTAGGTAATTCAGTTACAGTTCCATCTTCATGTTTATAATATTGCATAAATACATCATTCCAAATTTCAACCCATCTTTCATCTTCCGGATCAAACTTAGTTGGAATAGCATCATTGCTTCTAAAATAAAACATTTCAGTATCAGGTCCACATGGACCAGTTTCTCCAGCTATCCAAAAATTATCATTAGAAGTTGGACAAATTCTATCTTCATTTAGTCCTAAACTTTTCCATATTTCTATAGCTTCTACATCTTTAGGAATAACATCATTACCAGCAAACACAGTTACTCCTAGTCTTTCTTTTGGAATATTTAATACGTTAGTTAAAAATTCAAAACTCCAAGTAATTGCTTCTTTTTTAAAGTAATCACCTAATGACCAATTCCCAAGCATTTCAAAAAATGTATGATGATAAGTATCGCCAATATTATCTAAATCATTAGTTCTAATACATTTTTGATAATCAACAAGTCTTGTCCCATATGGATGACTTTTACCCATTAAATAAGGAATTAATGGTTGCATTCCAGCTGTATTAAATAAAACAGATGGATCATTTTCTGGAACAACTGGTGCACTTGGTATCTGTTTATGCCCTTTACTAACAAAAAAATCTATATATAAATCTTTCAAATTCACTTTAATTCACCTTCTATTATTTCATTTACTTTCATCTTTAAATTTTCTAATGTTTTATCATTAATTATTTTATAATCATAATTATTATAATTATCTAAACCTATTTCAGTACGATGTTTTTGTTCACTAGAACTCAAATTAGTTTCAAAGTTAATTCTTTCAACATTAATAGAAACAACATTACTAAACACTTTTTTAGGTATTTCTATTTCATTTGGAAGTCTCGCATCAGATACAGTAACGATATCATAAAAATAAGAATATACCTTGATATCATCACACAATCTTTTAACAAAAAAGTCTTCATCAATATTATCTCTAACTATTTCTGTACCAACTAATTGAAGTATACTTCTAACACTTTCTTTAGTTTCTTCAGAACCATCCCAATCTGTTATTTTTTTTACATATTCTTTTATATAATTACCATAAGCCAAATTAATAACTTTTAAGCCTTTTTCTTCACATAATTCTTTTATAAAAGAACAAGTAGTATCTTTCCCATGTCTAGCTTTTCCTGAGACTATGAATATTTTTTTTAGTTTATTTTCCATATATCCTCCTAGTCAAAATTTAAAAAATTATATTTGTTTTCAAAATAGATAAATAATGCTTTTAACGCCGCAATTATCGGAGTTGATATTACCATACCAATTATTCCCCAGAAATATCCAAACACAAGTAATCCTAACATAATTGTTACAGGATGAAGTTTAGTTGTTTTAGACATAATAACTGGCTGAAAGAAATTTCCTTCAATAAACTGAATAATCGCAATTACTAAAAGGGTTAACAAACCAGTAGTCATTCCTTGTGAAAAACCTACTATTACAGCTGGAGCACCTCCTATATAAGGTCCAGCATATGGTATAACATTAGTAATACCACAAAATAGTCCAAATAGTAAAGGAGCTTTTAAGCCAACCATCCATAAACATAATGCACTTATTATAAATACTAGAGTAGAATCTATTAAAGCACCTTCTACAAATCTTCTTAAACATTTATTAACTACTTCTATTACGTTTTGTGTATCTTCTTTAATATTTTCAGGTAAGAATTCTAAAGCATCACTAAAATTATCAAAGCTTATTAATATGTAAAATCCTATTATTAAACCAACTACTACTACACCAAGTCCAGAGAAAAGAACTGAAACTAAATTTACTATTATTGTTGGAAGTGATGAAGTTAAATCACCAGAATACCCTTCTATATTAGCAAACAAGTTATTTTTAACACCTTCTGCATCAAATCCTTCAATATTTTTAAAATTGCTAAAAATATCAGATATCCAATTTTTAATACTATCTATTATTTGTGGTATTGTTTTAGCAAAATCATTTAATTGATCCGATAATAGTGGAAAAATCATACCTAATATTATTCCAATTATAATAAAAAATAATAAATACACTATAAAAGTTGATAATTTTCTACTAAGATTTTTTTTAGTAAAATATGTTACTATTGGATCAAATAACCACGCTACTACTAATCCTATAAATAATGGAGAAATAATGCTAATTAATGTTCTAAAAAAATTTAACAATTTCCATTCTTTTAAAAGTATTGTAATCGCATATATACCAAGCACTATTAATAATATATAAGCTACATTTACAAATTTCTTACTTAAAGAAACTAATTCATTTATCTTTTTTTTATCTATAACTTCTTCTAATTCTTTCTTCTTCATACATACCTCTTTTCTTTATTTATTATAAGTTATATAGAGTTAAAAGTAAAGAAAAAGACTTAATCTAATTAAATCTTTTATTAATTTATCTTTAAGTCTTTAATTTACTTACTGACATATCTGTTACTTTACTAATTAAATTTATATCTAATTTTTGTTTTAATAAGTTCTTTATTATATTTTGTTTTTCTTCTTCTTTAGTATTTTCTACTATTGTTCTCCACATTCTATTATTTTCTTCTACTACATCATATACTCTTAC
>OBKS01000411.1_pt1 | contig 42784 bp, 42 predicted proteins | sample 1517381 | NCBI WGS metagenome assembly OBKS01 (sample SAMN04571686, study PRJEB22368) | human gut metagenome | biome: human gut; material: stool | host: Homo sapiens | place: Luxembourg | collected 2012-08-03 | reverse complement strand
TTAGGTTTCAATTGACTTTATTCAATTTTTACTCCCCACCAGATTTCGAAGAACCCAAATTATAATGTTTTATTTGCATTTTAAATATAATAATAATATAATTGAAGTAGGTGATTACAATGTATGAAAATAAAAAAATATTGATTGTCGGAGCTGCTAAAAGTGGTATTTCCGTAGCTAAATTACTTGCAAATAGAAATAATGAAATCACAATAACAGATTTAAATGATATTGATGAATATAATAAACAATTACTTAAATCATTAAATATTAAAATAGTTATAACTAATAATCAAGTGGATTTGTTAAATAATAATTGGGATTTAATTATAAAAAATCCCGCAATAATGTATACAAGTAATATTGTAAAACGATGCAAAGAATTAAATCTTCATGTTGAAAATGAAATGGAAGTAGCATATCACTTTTTACCTAAGGATGTTAAAATAATCGGCGTAACTGGTTCAAATGGAAAAACAACAACATGCACAATTCTTTATAAAATACTAAAAAATACTGGCTTAAGTGTAGTTCTTGGAGGTAATATTGGCACACCTTTAAGTGAACTAGTTCCAACTATTAAACCAAAAGATATAATTTTACTTGAAATAAGTGATCATCAATTATGTGACTTATTTGATTTTAAAACAGATATAAGCATACTTACTAATATATGTCCAACTCACTTAGATTATCATGGAACTTATGAACATTACAAAATGACTAAAAGAAAAATATTTAATAATCATACATCAAATGATTATGCTATAATTAATAAAGAATCTCTAGATGCCTTGGAAGTATCTTCATATATCCCATCTAAAAAATATTATTTTAGTAGTAAAACAAAAGCTGACTCATACTATAATAATGGATTCATTTATTTAAATAATGAATTATATTTAGACACAAAAAATATAAAACTAAAAGGTATTCATAACTATGAAAATATTATGGCCTCATTACTTGTATGTAACATATTACATATTAAAAAGGATGTAATCGAAGACTTTTTAAAAAGTTTCAATGGTGTTGAACATCGTTTAGAATTTGTAAAAACTGTAAACGGGGTAGAATATTATAACGATACTAAATCAACAAATCCTACCTCAACAATAACAGCATTGAAAACTTTTGATAAAAAAATAAATCTTATTCTCGGAGGATTAAACCGTAACCAAGATTATCATGAACTTGATAATTACATGTCAAATGTTGTAAATATATTTGCAATCGGAGAAACTACCGATATAGTAAGTGACTATGCTAAAAGTATAAATATTCCATGTAAAAAAGAATATACTTTAGATAAAGCTATGCAAGATATTAAAAATATTGCTAAAAATGGAGAAATTGTTTTGCTTTCAACTGCATCATCTAGTCAAGATCAATATCCTCATTTCGAAGATCGTGGTATTGAATTTAAAAATATAGTTGAAAAATTTTAAATAAAAAGTTATAATTGTTATATATAAATAGAATAAAGAGAGGCTGATAACATGAATGGACAAAATCCAAATGAATTAAATAACCAAAATAATTTAACAGGGACACCCCTTGGTGCCACATCTTTAGGTGGGATGAATCCCAATCCAGTACCAAATCCAACACCAATGCCTAACCCAGAACCAGAAAGTCTAGACTTAGGAACACCACAACCATTACCTAATGTAAATGGAAGTGTAAATCCTACAGTAACACCCGTAAACAACACAGCTCCACAAGCTCAACCAATACCAGGTACTGAAGGAACTCCATCACCACAGTTTAGCAACTTAACAGCAAATACTGTGGGAATAAATTCAGGAAACTTAAATAATAATTTTGTGTCTCCTCAAAAAATAGATAACATCGGAGTAATTCCTCCAACAGGTAATGAACCAAGTAAAAAGGCTAAAAAACCAATGAGTAAAGTACTATTCACTGTTATAATTTTATTACTTATCGCCGGTGTTGCATACGGAGTATATTACTTCTTATCTCAAAGTAAAAAAGTAAAACTTGAAGGCAAAACTGTAAACATTGACCTAGGTAGCACTTTATCAACAAACATTAACGATTATTTTACAATTAAAACTGGTTCATCTAGTTTATGTAACACTGTAAATATTAAAAATGTTGATACAAAAACTCCAGGTTCATACAAAGTAACAGTAACATGTGGAAAAGATACATTTACATCAACCGTAGTTATCAGTGATAAACAAGCACCAACGGTTAGTTTAAAACCAGTATTTAAAACAGTAAATGATACAATTACAATAAATGATTTTGTTATTAGTTGTACAGATGCATCAAAATGTACAACAACATTTAAAGATGAAGCAAGTGTAACTAACTACTTGCAAACTGCAAGCAACCAAGCTATTGCCATAACTATTAATGCCAAAGATGATGTAGGTAATGAACAAGATTACAACATAGATTTATATGTAATGCCATACAAATTATTTAGATTTATAAATTGTGAAAGTACATCTAGTGCTTTACAAGGATACAAAGCAACAAAAACCGTAAGTGACATTATTCCAACTGGAACAAATGAAGAAGGAAGTCCAGTATTCATGGGTATAGCTCGTCGTGATTATAAATATGTCTTCGAAGATGAACAAGAATATCAAAATGTCGTCGGTAAAAAAGAAGCAACAATTACATTTGATAATATCACAGGTATAGCATACTATAGTGATAAAACAAAAACATTAACAATATCTACGGATTTATCACTTGCAACACTACAAAGTGAAAATAATAATGTATTTCCAACAACATTCGTAGAAATTCAAAGTTTATACAAAGATACTAAATCATATTCATGTTCATATGATCAAACATATCCAGTATTAGAAAGTGAAGAAAATTAATTCTTCATTTTTTTTGAAAAAATTTTTCAAAAACTAATGACTTTTTCTTCCATAATTGATACAATAAAGGTGGGTGTTGAAAAATGAAATTAATAAAAAAACTAGTGATGTACATTTGTGTAGCATTAATCGTCGGATTAATATGTTTTACATTTTCAAAAACATTTGCATTTAAAAGCGATGATAATAGTGCTATACCTGAAATAGATTCAAATTTAATAACAAAATTATATACTTATTTACCATCAAAAGAAATAGGTGATACCCAAACTTTATATAACACATATTACTTAACAATTAACAATATTAGTTATATAACTCAAGGGTTAATGACTTACAATTACATAATAAACTATGATGAATTCAAATTAAAAACAGTACCTGAAGAAGAAAAAAATAATTTAAATATCGAAGGAACCATATTATATAAAATAACTAAAGAAGATTTTATAAATGCTTTAACATATCTTTTTGGAACAAACGAAAGATACTATGATACAGACTTTAAAATAAATAGTAATCTAAAAGCAAAATTTAAAAATGATAATTATTATATATACGAAGAAAATACTATAGATAACATAATATACTATAAAGGACTTGATTCATATACTCTAACAGATAACAGAGAAACAATTAAACTAAATGAATATTACTTAAGATGTAATAAAGAAACTAAAGAATGTTTTGATAAAGAAGGAAGTGATACTCCGGTATCATACATAAAATATAGTGAAAACCTAGATATAAATAGCATCAAAGATAAAATAAAACGTTATGAACATGTTTTTAAATATGAAAGTGATCATTATATTTGGATAAGTACTGAAGGTATTTAACTTAATAAACAGGGAGGTTTAAAATGAATTTAGAAAATGATTTATATAGTATTTGTTATGATATACTTACAATTATGGTAGAAAATCTTGAAGTAAAACATGAATCTGACTTAAGTCAAGTAGGTAGAGAAATCCTAGATTTACTAACTAATAACCAAAGTAGCTTAAACCATGATTTAAAAAAATTATTTGGTGACTACAAAATAACTAATATCCAAGACATGAAAAGAATTATGCTTCTTATGATTCCATCTAAATCTTATATGAATCTTTATTATGATAAATTAAAAGGTATAGATAATCCCGATAATGAAGAATTACTTATGTTTTTAGATACTCTAGATTATAGCGATATCTTAAATCTATTTTATAGTGATGATGTAGAACTTGTATATGAGTTAATTGATTGTTTTATTGATTATACCAAAAGATCATATATATTTGAAAACTTAAGTAAAGAAGAAATAATTAATCATAAACTTACTAAAAAAATACTTGAATTAAATCCATTCGAGGTTTTAAATCTCGGAGATTATTTACCTAAAAAAATGTTAATTAATTCTGAAGTATGTATTCAAAGTTTTTTAGATATCTATGATAAATCATTATCTATATCAATAAATGATGATGAATTTTCATATAACTTTATGGATAATGTCAAAGATTATTTTCATAGTGATACAGAAAAAATAAATACTTTCATTCAATATGCTATTGCTAATATTTATGAAACACTTATAACTTATAAAAATAGCAAAGATCCATTACTAAAAGATTATTATGATTTAATAAATGTCTGTGAAAACTTTGATTTAAAAACAATAATATTTCAGTTTCTAAATAATAGTGAATTTAGAAATAGAGTAGTGGAATGCTTTGTATTATGTAATGACTCATTAGTAAACGGAGACTTAATATGTAAAAGAAATACATACAAAGATGTAGGTAACATAAAAACATTAAAGAGATTAAACCCATTTTATATCGAAGAAGAAATTGTATTTAACAAAATAAAAGAGACTAGTTGTTAGTCTCATTTTTTAATACTGCATGAACTACATACTTATTATATTCATCAGCACATGTTGATAAAGTAAGTATTTTATCATTTTCATTTAAATCTATTTTAAAATCATATATACTTCGCTTTGTTATTAAATTGTACATATCCATTTTAGTTTCATTATCAGGAAATATAACTTTTAAATAATCAGTAGTAGTTTTAACTTTATAAATAGAAAATATTTGATAATGTAGTGTTTCATACAAAGTTTTTAAAGTAATAATTTGATTATCTGGATTAGTATACCAATTATATCTCATTGCATTTTGAAGAGTACCAAACATAACACCACTATAATATCTATTGTGAGCATATAAAATAACATTATCACTTAAAACATTTACATCACTTCGGTAATCCATAAATACCCAACCATTTTTATCTTCTTCAAAATTTATATTATGTTTCAAATAATAAGTATTATTATTAGTTTGAACTACTGGATAATCTATATTTGTGTTATTAACCTTAATCCATGCAACAGTCTCAGGATTAACATTATAAGCACCAGCTACATCTTCATTAATAATCTTTTTACTATTATTTGTTTTATTTTGAACATCTTCAAGTATAGCATCACTTCCATTAATACTTATAACTTCACTTAATTTATCTTGAATCTTTTCTACCTTCTTCATTGATGAATAATTATCATAAAACACATAAGCAAATGTAAAAGTGATAATTAATATAATGATATAACCACATGTTTTTAAAATACTATTATTAGCTTGTTTCATAATATTATTATTTATATATTCATTACTATATTCTAATTTAAAATATATTTTATATCTTTTACTTTTCTTTTTATTAAAGATCTTTAAATAATTTATTACTTCTTCATCACTTATATTATCATGTATTACTATTCTAACATTCTTTTTATTATTTTTTCTTAAAGTATTTACAATAAACTCTAAATCATTTTTATTAACTGATGAAACATTTATTGTTTTTAAATACTTATTTATTTTACAAAAAGCATTAAAGTCTTCGATATCTTGATTATCCATTGGTAAATCAATTTGTAAAGTCATCTTATAAAATAGGGAAGAAAATACACTTAAATTATTTTGTAACATAAAATTAGATAAATAAAGTATTTCATTTCTAGATTCAATTAATATATGATATTTATCTAAGTATTCAATCATAAATGGTTGTAAATTATAACAGTTTACATTCTTTATATTTGTTTTAGCAATCATTTCACACAAAGAAAAAGTTAATTGATTTTCTTCTTTTAATATTAGATTAACTATTTGTTTATTGCCTTTGATTAAATTTAAAACAATCTTAGCAAAGTCAAACTTTTCTATACATAAAGCATCAATATTATAATCATTTGTAAGTTCACTTAAAAATGAGCTAACTATTTTTTGATTTTGTACTAAATAATCACTTGAAAATATTAGTTCATTACAACTAATTACATTTGTATTAAGAATTTCCTTATATTCGCTAGATAATTTAATACGTTCTTTAACTATCAAAGTGTTATTTTGTATCTTAAATAATAATTTTTTCATATGATCAATCCTCGTATGTTATACTATTATAATATCACAAATTTACACTTTTTAATATATTTTTATAAAAAATATGTTGTTTTTTGTATTTTTATGATATAATTTAGACATAATAAAGATAGGAGAGATGATAGTGTTGAAAAAATTATTAGGTGTTATAGCATTAAGTATGGTATTATTATTACCTGTAAAAGCTGGTGCTGCTACAATTAATCCAAAATGTGAAAAGAGCTGCCCAACTGAAAATGGTAAATGTACATCAGTATGTACAATATCAGTTGCTGGTAATACAGGTTCATTAACTGAATTTAAAGCAACATTAGACATAGTTGGTGATGGTGTAACAGTTACTAAAATAACTCCAGGTACTGGATGGACTAATTTAACTGCATCAACTACAGGAAAAAGTATTCCATTAGATTTTCTTGCTTCAACTGCTGTTACAACATCTGACTTCGTACTTGCAACAATTAATCTAGAACTTGAAAGTTCAGCAACTAATTGTAGTTTGAAACTTTCAAACCCATCAGTAGGTACTGAAGTTACTACAGTAATTGAAACCACTACAGAAACTAAAACTGGAGCAACATTACCACTTGCAATCATTGCTTGCGGTGCAGTTGTAGCAGTAGTTATCTATGGTGCAACAAAGAAAAACAAAAAAATGTATAAAATATAACAAAGTTTTTAACAGTCTTGGAAACAAGATTGTTTTTTTATTGATAAAATAGGATGGAAAAACAAGGAAATTAAGTATATACCTTTATATAAGAAATATTGCCAAAAATTAAAAAGTAACAAAAATATAACATAATTGTAATAAATATGTTTGAAATATAACTTTTTTGTGGTAAAATAAATAACAAAGAAATGGGTGATTAAATATGAACGAATACACAGAACAAGAATTAGTAAGAAGAGAAAAAGCGGAAAAAATCCGTGAAATGGGAATAGATCCTTTCGGACATCGTTTTGAAAGAAATGCTTATTCAAAAGACATAAAAGATAAATATGAAAGTATTCCCCATGATGAATTTGAAAAAATGGATGATACTGCTACAGTAGCTGGACGTATAATGTTTATTAGAAAAATGGGAAAAGCATCATTTTTTACTATTCAAGATAAACTTGGAAGTATTCAAGTATATATATCTATAAATGATGTCGGAGAAGAAACATATAACTTATTTAAATCAGCTGATTTAGGAGATATTGTTGGTGTTTATGGAAAAATTATGAAAACTAAAACAGGTGAAGTAACGATTAAATGTTTAGAATATACACATTTAGTTAAAGCTCTAAAACCTCTTCCAGAAAAATTTCATGGACTAACTGATACTGAAGAAAGATACCGTCGTAGATATGTAGATTTAATTATGAATGAAGATGCCAGAAAAGTAGCATTTACAAGACCTAAAATAATTAGATGTATTCAAAACTACATGGATGGTTTAGGATTCACTGAAGTTGAAACTCCAGTTTTAACAACACTATTAACAGGTGCTAGTGCTAGACCATTTATAACACATCACAATACTCAAGATATTGATATGTATTTACGTATTGCCCTAGAACTTCCTTTAAAAAGACTTTTAGTAGGAGGAATGGAAGCAGTATATGAAATAGGTAGAGTATTTAGAAACGAAGGAATGGATCCAAAACATAATCCAGAATTCACATTAATGGAAGCTTATCTTGCATATAGTGACCTTGAAGGTATGATGGATATGACTGAAAAAATGTTTACAACTATTGGTGAAAAAGTAATGGGCAAGACAATATACAATTGGGGCGGAAATGAAATAAATATAGCTGGTCCATGGAAAAGAATTTCAATGTGCGATGCAATCAAAGAAGTAACAGGAATTGATTTTTCTAAAGAAATGACTCTAGATGAAGCACTAGAACTTGCAGCATCACACAAAATTGAAGTTGAAGAACATGAAAAGAGTTTTGGGCATATAGTTAATTTATTCTTTGAAAAATATGTAGAAGAAACATTAATTCAACCAACATTCCTATATGGACATCCAGTTGAAATTTCACCACTTACAAAGAAAAATCCAAAAGATCCAAGATTCGTAGACCGTTTTGAACTATTCATTGGTGGTAAAGAATTTGCAAATGCGTATACAGAACTAAATGACCCAATTGATCAATTAGAAAGGTTTAAAGATCAAATAAAAGAAAGAGATTTAGGAAATGAAGAAGCTAACGATATCGATATGGATTTCGTAGAAGCACTAGAATATGGAATGCCACCAGCAGGTGGAATCGGATACGGAATAGATAGACTTGTAATGTTCTTCACCGAACAAGAAACTATTCGTGAAGTAATTTTATTTCCAACAATGAAACCAAGAGATTAGAGATTGACATATCTCTTTTCTTTTGCTAAAATAATCAGTAAATCGGGGGGATAACGATGATTGAATTAATAACTGCTTTAGAAAAAATATCAGAAAGAATTTATGAAGAATATCAAAAACTATATGATTTAGAGAACAAAGGACTTAATAAATTAAGTATACTCGACCAAGAAAGAACTATTGAAACATTAAAAAAGTTAAAATCTATCGAAGATGATATTATTGAAAAACTAAAAGAAAGAAAAGAACTTAAGAAAGCATCAGCTTATTTAAAAAATAAATATGATAAAGATAGTGATAGTATTTATATTGATATAACTCAAGATAAAAGTGGTTTATTAACACATCGTGTCTACAACAGAATCATTTATGAATTGGTAAAAGAAGAATCTAAATCTGACTATCGTGTATTAAATAGTGACATCGTCGAAGAATTTATTATCAGTGATTATTTACTTTTATCAATGACTATATTAGAAAAAACATTACCTAATTGTTACAAAAGTGAAATATACAAAATAAAATATAAGTTAAGCTTAACAATTCCAGATTTAGAAACAACTCTAGTAAATATGCAATTTAAAACATCTAAGCATCCTTATGTTACTCATAAATTGTTAATCACAAATGAACTAAGTAAAAAATTTGTAACAACATACGTCGAAGAAAGATTAATGACAGACATAAACGTAAGGCTTAATTTACTTGCAACATTAAATGTTGAATATATTGAATCAAATGATGAAGTTTTTGCAGCAGTTATTTATTTATTATCAACAATCAGAGCAGCACTTTTATTAATGGATGAACTTGATTTAGATGATTTTAATAAATCAATATACATAATGATTAAAAAAATAGCTAACAATTTTACTAAAGAATATAACCGAAGAATTCTTTATAATTTTGCTGAAGATATGCAAAATGACAAAAGTATACCTCAAATACTTAAATTATTTAAATAAATTACAAAAAAAGGTGCAAAAAACCTTTTTTTTCTTTGGTTTGGGTGTTATAATTTTGATAAGGAGGTAGAGAATGAAAAAGATATTTGAAAAACATGGTGTGTTAAGATGTATCGCTGCATTTATGGACATTGTTGCACTTATATTATTTATAGTAGCAGCTTTCGTAGATGGAGAAACTGCAGACATGGTATTAAAATTTATTGGTATATTATTATACACAATTGGAAGTATGATGTTAGTATTTACTGGCAAAGATCATTACTTATCTAAAAGTATTTTAGTTTTTGTATCATCTGCATTAATCTTATCATGGCTATATCCAAGCGGAGTGTTCCAAGGTACTGATTTCTCAGTTCAAGATTTTTCTCGTATAGGTTTGGCAGACATGGGATTTGTATTATATTATGCTCTTCAAAGTATAATGGATAAAATAATCTTCCTAGTAGTTGTTGCTGGATTCTATGGAGTATTATCTAAAGTTAGTGGATATCAAAAACTTGTTGGAAAATTAGCTGATAAATGTAGTAATCATCCAATCGTTACATCTGTTGTAACTTCAGTAATATTATTCTTACTAACAACACTATTTACTCAAAGTTTTGCAATGATTATATTCCTTCCATTCTTAATTAGTGTTTTAACTAAAATGGGTATGGATAAATTAACATCATTTGTAATTACATTTGGTTCTGTTTTAGTAGGTATTCTAGGATGTACATATGGTACTGACAGTTTAACAATCTTTAATAAATATATGGGTCAAGAAACTACATATGCTATTAATTATCGTTATATTATTGCTGCGGTTAGTATTGTTTTATATAATTTCTTTATAGTTATGCGTGTTCGTAAGATAAGCAAAGATATGAAGAAAAATGCTAAAGCAAACAACGTATTAGATGATCCATTTAAAGTTGAAAAACTAAGTGGTAAAGAAAAAACATCATTAGTACCTGCAATTATAGTATTAGCTATAACAGTTATTATTGTTGTTTTAGGATACATCAACTGGAACGGATATTTCAAAATTGAAATATTTGACAAATTCCATGAATGGCTAATTGGTCTTGAAGCTGGTGAAGATTTCACCATATTCAGTTACATCTTAGGTAATAATGCTAATGCTCTAGGTTCATTCAAATACACATTTAGTATAAGTATGTTATTGATAATTGCTAGTGTAGTTATTGCATTCTTATATAAGATGAAGACTAATGAATACATTGAAAGTTTCTATGAAGGAACAAAGAATATGTTTAAACCAATGCTTCTTTTATTAGCTGCAGGTATGTTATTTGGTATTGCTAATTTATGTTTAGCACCATTATCAATCTGTAATTGGTTAATAAATCTAACAAAAGGATTTAATCCATATTTAACTTCAGTAGTTGCATTTATTACATCATTATTCCAAACTGACTTAGGTTATGTTGCTTACACATGTGGAAGCTTCTTTACTCAAGCTTTCTCTGGTAATGTTGAAATAATTCATACTATATTTACTTCAATGTACGGTCTTGTTCAAGTATTCATGCCAACAAGTGCAATTCTTATCGTTGGTTTATCAATGATGAAGATAGAATACAAAGACTGGGTTAAATATATCTGGTTATTTGCATTGGGTATGTTAGTAATACTACTTGTTCTATTTACAGTAGTAACTTACATCTAAAGGGTTCATTATTTGAACTCTTTTTTTATACATTTTTTGACTTTTACTTTTATTTTTGATAAAATGAATTTAACAAAAACGGAGAATAATAAATGGAAAATAACAGAAAAATAAAAACAATTATAACTAGAATTAATCATATCTGTGATATTGAAAATAAATCATTATCTAAATCTTTAGAAAAATATAATCTTACTCCAGAAAAGTATCTTAAACTAATCGGGTTAACAATTGATATTGATAAAGATTCAAAAACAATTATTAATAAATTAATGAGTGATTTAACAGCTCGTATATATTTTAATCCAAACATGGAATCTTTAGAAAATGATTCAATTGAAATAAGTTCTAAAACAAATAACCAAAGTATTATTTTTACAAATAATGAATTAAGAATATATGAAGAAAAAGTAAGCGAAGATGATACACTTTATTATGAAGAAATTAGTGTAAAAATTATATCAAAAGATACTAACACAAGTTATACATTAAATAAAGTAATAGAAAAAAAGGAATTAGAAACAAGAATTATAAGTAAAAAATATTATATTAAACATATGCACATCAAAGTAGCATTTAAAATAAATGGTTACTCAAATGCTTTTGAATTTACAATTAATAATGATATGCTTGCAAGTGACTTAGATTATGCACTTAGATTATTAAATAATCAAAAAATAAAAGAAGCTTATATTATATTTAAAAAATATCCAAGTGATATTAAAATTATTGATGAATCACATAATCTTGTATAAATATAAGCAAATTTTTCCATAACATACATAGAATTAAAAGGGAGGATTCTATGTATAACAATTATAGCTTCGAAGTAACAAAGATATTTAAAAATGCTGAAATCATCATGCTAGAGTTAAATCATGCCTATGTTGGAACAGAACATCTACTATTAAGTATGCTTAAAGTAAGTGATTCTATAAATAAACTAATGACTAAATATGGTTTAACATATGATGATTTTTTAAGTGAATTAAATGAAATCGTAGGTAAAACAAAAAATAATCCTGGTATAGTAATTTATACTCCTTTATTAAAAAGAGTTATTAAAAATGCACAAGATTTAGCTAAGAAAAATAAAGTAACAGCAACAGATTTATTAATATCTTTACTTGAAGAAGGCGAAGGTATAGCAATAAGAATTATGCTTGGTATGCATCTTGATTTAGATTCATTATATGATGAATTAAAGAAAAGTGGTAAAAAGAATAAGAAAAATTTAGAAATTTATAAAATAGGTAAAGACTTAAATAGTGAAGTAAATAGTGACTTAGTAATAGGTCGTGATAAAGAATTAAATGAAATAATTGAAACACTTTTAAGAAAAAATAAAAATAATCCATTATTAATTGGTGATGCTGGTGTTGGTAAAAGTGCAATCATCGAAGAACTTGCAAGAAGAATAAATAGTGATAGTGTTCCAGAAAAATTAAAAAATAAAAGAATAGTAACTCTTGAAATGTCTAGTTTAGTAGCAGGTACAAAATACCGCGGAGAGTTCGAAGAAAAATTAAATAAAGTAATTAAAGAACTTGAAGATAATCCGGAAATAATTTTATTTATTGATGAAATTCATACAATATCAAATGCTGGTGGAGCAGAAGGAGCTATAAATGCATCAGATATATTAAAACCTTATTTAGCACGTGGCAAAATTAAAATCATCGGAGCAACTACAACTAGTGAATATAACAAATTCATTTCTAAAGATAAAGCTCTAAGAAGAAGATTTGAATTAATAAAAATAAATGAACCTAAAAAAGATGAAACTGAAGAAATTCTATCTAAAATAAAACCATCTTTTGAACATCATTACAATATCAAAATAACTAAAGAAAACATCAAAGAAATCGTAGATTTAACAGATAAATATATCTTAGATAGGTTTAATCCAGATAAATCAATTGATTTACTTGATAGTATCTGTGCTATGAAAGAAGTAGAATTTGGTAAAGAAAAATTAATCAAAGATTTAAAAGAAAAGTTATTGCAATTAAAAACTAAAAAAGAAGAAATGGTTAAGAAAAATAATTTTAAAGAAGCACTAACATATCGAACTAGAGAAATAGAATTAGAAAATAAAATTGAAAACTATAAAAATAAACCAAATATTATAACTAGTAAAGATATTAAAAATGTTTTACTTAGAAGAGAAAATATACCAAATCTATCAATCAATTGGAGTAACCTTGAAGATTATCTTCATAATGAAATAATTGGTCAAGATAAACAAATAACAAAAATAGTTAATGCTCTAAAAAATAAAGATGAAGACTTACCAGTATCAATTCTTTTAAGTGGACCAACCGGAGTGGGTAAAACAGAAACAGTTAAAAAAGTGAGTAAATATTTAAAAATTCCTTTAGTTAGATTAGATCTAAGTGAATATAGTGAAAATATTTCCATAAGTAGATTAATCGGAGCATCCGCAGGTTATGTAGGTTATGATGATGATAATATTTTTGATAGAATAAAGATGCATCCATGTTCAATTATTTTACTAGATGAATTAGAAAAAGCTCATCCATCTGTTATTAATTTATTTTTACAAATTCTAGATGAAGGCTACATAACTAATTCAAAAGGAGAAAAAATAGATTTCAAACACACATATATATTTATGACATCAAATGCAATGTTAAATACTAAAATTGGTTTTATTAAAAATACTGGTAATCTTCAAAATACTTTTAGTAAAGAATTCTTAGGTAGAATATCTTGTGAAGTATATTATAATGAAGTAACTATGGATATGTTAAAAACTTATCTTGATAAAAAAGGTATAAAAGATGATACCATATTAACTTCATTTGATTATAAGAATAAAGGATTCCGTGGTTTAAATAAATATATTAAAAATAAAGAAAAGAGTAAACAACTATAATTTCAAAAATAGTTGTTTTTTATAATCTTAAAATAGATACTACTATAATTTATTTAATGAATTAATCAAAGAAGATGATTATAATAAAAATATAACAATAAAATATAACTATGATAATGAAGGCAATATATTAACTAAAGAAACATATGAATTAAAAACAGGTAACTTATTAACTAAAGATACATATGAATATAATAATCAATCATGGACTGATCAATTAACTAAGTATAATAATGATGATATTACATATGATGAAATAGGTAATCCATTAACTATCAAAGAAAATATATTAACTTGGCAAAATGGAAAAGAATTAAAATCGTTTAATAATATAACTTATACATATAATAAAGATGGTATCAGAGTAAGTAAAAAAGTAAATGATATAACAACTAACTATATGTTAGAAAATTCAAATATTTTATTTGAAAAAACAGGTAATGATGTGATATACTATTTACGAGATAGTAATAGTAAATTAATTGGTTTAGAACATAATGGTACAACATATTATTATCTTAAAAACCTTCAAGGGGACATCGTAGGAATCATTGATGCAGAAAATAATCTAATAGCTAGTTACACTTATGATTCATGGGGTAATATCATAAATATTAAAGATAGCAATGGATTAGACATTACTGAAGAAAATCACATAGCATTAAAAAACCCGTTTAGATATCGTTCATATTATTATGATTCAGATACAAAATTATATTATCTAAATTCAAGATATTATAATCCAAAATGGGGAAGATTTATTAATGCAGATGGAATTATTAATGCAGAATGTAGAATGAATGGTTATAATTTATACACATATGTATTAAATAATCCGATTAAATATGCTGATAAATCAGGAAAACTAGCTATAGGAATTGGAGCTGCAATAGCCTCTACAAGCGGAGAAGAATTAATAAAAGCAGCATTAATTGTAGCAATTGGTTTAGCTTCAGGAATGACAGTTAAAGAAGCAATAAAAAGTATTTCAATGGTTACAACATCAAATGGTGGAAGAAAAAACAAAAAAGATGATGATGACGACGACAAAGTGCAAAACTGTGCAGTTTATGCTCTGTACGATACAAAAACAGATACAGCTGTATATGTAGGAAGAACTAATAATTTGGAGAGAAGAAAAAAAGAACATCAAAAAAATGTACATAGGCAAAAATATGAGATGAGATTGTTAGAAGGTAATCTAACATATGAAGAATCAAGAGATAAAGAACAACATTATATTGAAATATTTAGAACTTTAAACTCAGGAATAGAAGGATGTAATAAAAGAAACGGAATAAGAAAAGGTACACCAAGGTATTCAGAATATTTATATAAAGAAGCAGGAATTTTCAGTGACGAGACACTAGTGGCACCAAGAGAATGTTTAGGAGATAATATATGGGAAAGATAAAAGATTTAAAAAATGGCGAAGCAATAGCAATAAAAATAAAGAAAGGAAAATATAAAAATAAGTATTTAATATTAATATGTTGCAAAGAAAGTCCTGAAGAAGAAAGAGATTTTTACTTCAGAGCTAAATTAAGTAAAAAGTTACCAACTACAACTGAAGAAATAAACAAATTACCATACATAAAAGTAAGAGCAATGCATTATATTGAAAGATATCTACCAAGAATGGGACGGGAAACTTATGAAGAACTAGTTGAAAGAAAAAAACATTATGTATATTATCCAGATGAATATAATTACTTATATGTTTATTACTTCACATTGCTATTTGAAAAAGGGGATAACTTAGATGACATAATTTATTTGAATATTTATAATGTTGAAAGACCAACGGATGAATATGTAAATGACAGTAAATCTTATTATAGAGAAATAATATTATTTAATAGACTAGAAGAAGATTTAATTGAATATTATGAAAATTATAACTTAAAGAAAGCTCATAGGTACACTAAAGAAGGACAACAAAGATGTGAACAAAATGCTAAAGCAATTATAGAAGTATTAAAAAAATATGACTTACTGCAGAAACATAAAAAATAAATAGAACGAATCATGATTCTCAAAATAATCAATAGGAACTATTCAAAGTTCCTATTTTCTGTTATAATAAAATTAAGAAAAGAGGAGTTATGAATAAAGAATTTAAAAAATACTTTGATAAAAAGATGAAAGATAATACAAATAAATATGTAGTGATGTATAAAGTAATTTTAATATTTTATTGTATATTAATATTAATTGCTATAGCATTAGATTTATATAATTATTTTAATCAAGTAGCATTAGATAAAATAATTAAAATATTTGCTTATATATTACTTATGATGCTTTATCCTTTGTATTTCATACAGAATAAAGTTTTTAAAGAAGAAAATGAAGTAAGTCGTATTTCAAAATGTAAAGCAAAAAAAGATAAGATAATCTTAAAAATATACAATATTACAAAATTAATATTATTAGTAGGTTTTGCAGTATTAATTACTACAATAGCATTAATTAGTGATATTTTAGGGGTATTTGAGTATTCACTGGATGTAGCACGGATTTATGGATATATTTTTGTAGGACTACTTTTCATCTTTGAAAGAATGTTAGTTTATTTAGATAAAAGAAATATATTATGGTGATGGTATGATAAAAAGAAGATTGAAAGATTTAAAAAATGGCGAAGCAATAGCAATAAAAATAAAAAAAGGAAAATATAAAAACAAGTATTTAGTATTAATATGTTGCAAAGAAAGCCCTGAAGAAGAAAGAGATTTTTACTTCAGAGCTAAATTAAGTAAAAAGTTACCAACTACAACCGAAGAAATAAACAAACTACCATACATAAAAGTAAGAGCAATACACTATATTGAAAGATATCTACCAAGAATGGGGAGAGAAACTTATAAAGAACTAGTTGAAAGAAAAAAACATTATGTATATTATCCAGATGAGTATAACTTTTTATATGTTTATTACTTCACATTGCTATTTGAAAAAGGGGATAACTTAGACGATATAATTTATTTAGATATTTATAACGTTGAAAGACCAACAGATGAATATGTAAATGACAGTAAATCTTATTATGGAGAAATAATATTATTTAATAGACTAGAAGAAGAATTAATTGAATACTACGAAAATTATAACTTGAAAAAAGACTTTGGATATACCAAAGTAGGACAACAAAGATGTGAACAAAATGCTAAAGCAATTATAGAAGTATTAAAAAAATATGATCAAATTAAAATGAAAAATAATCATTCCTAGGGCAATAGTAATTTACCACTATAGGACTAGCTCATAAAATATAGTATAAATAACTATTAACCTAAAGGGGGTGATAAAGTGACTATAACGTTATCAGTAGTAATAATGTTAGTAGCATATACATTCGGTGCTATTACAAAAATATTTATTGAAAAATTACCAAATAAATATATTCCAATACAAAATATAATAATAGGTATAGTAAGTGGTATAGTATGTTACTTTTTAAAAATAGATGATAGCATGCTAAACTCTATATTACTTGGTATAATGTCTACAATGAGTGCCGGAGGTATAGCAGATTTAATAAAGATACCTAAAACAGATGATGATACGTTATCCGAAGGTTAATACTATAAGCAATAAGTTTTAAAAATTCTTATTGCTTTTTTACGTTTTATAATTATTTGCATATAATATTTTAAAAGGGAGGAACTCATGAAATTTGGTGATGATTTTTTTAAAAAGGTAGAAAAGAAAACCAATGTTAACAAAGATACTATTTTATCACTTGCCAAAAAACTTCAAGAAGGAAATATGAAAGATGAAAAAACTCTTCGTGAAGTAATAGATACTTTAAGTAAAGCAACAGGTAAAAAGGTAAGTGATGAACAAAAGAACAAAATAATAAGCAAAATAGTAAGTGATAAAGTACCAAATAATGTGGAAAAGATGTTTTAACTTGAAAAATTCATAATATTGCTATATAATAGCAATATTGTTTTTAAGGGGGCATCATTATGCAAAAAAGAATATACTTAGAATTACCAAAAGAAAATGGACCAAGATTTTACTACAGGGAAGAACCACTTATAAATAGTAAAAATGATCTTGTTGAATTCTTAGAATGGGATAAAAATATGGACTCTTTGGCATTTGCTAAGAAAATGATGTATTCTCATGAATTAAAAGCTAACAATCAAGTCGAAGGTTATACTGATGATTTAGAATTAATAGAAAAAGTAATAACTAAGAAAACAGAAAAAATAAAAGATACTGAAATAAAACAAAGAATATTAAATTTATACCATGGTTATTATTATATATTACATCATAGAAAAATGGATGAAGAACATCTTCATGATTTATATAATATTTTAAGTGATGGTATACTTGATGAATATGATTTACAAAACATGGGACCATTATATAGAGAAAAGTCCGTATACATATTAAATAATGGAAGATTAGATATGGACCTAGAACAAGGAGTTAAAGCAACTAACATAGAAAATTTAATAAATAAATATTTTACATATGTAAATGAAACAACAAATGATTCTAAAATAAATGAATATATTAAATCTCAGATAATGCATTTTTATTTTGTATATATCCACCCATATTTTGATGTAAATGGCAGAACAAGTAGAACTTTAGCAATGTGGTATTTACTAAAAAAAGAAGCATATCCATATATAATATTTAATCGTGGTATCAGTTTTAAAGGTTCTAAATATGATAAAATAATCAAAGAAGCAAAAGAAAGATGCGACTTAACTAAATTCTTAGAAATGATGCTTGATACTCTAAAAATAGAATTAGAAAAAGAACATATCATGGAAAATATTGCAAGTAATACACCATATAAATTAAATGGTCTAGATTATCAAAGTATTTTATATTTTCTAACAATGAATGGCACAAAAACTCTCGCAGATTTTGCAACTATGTATAATAGATTTAATGGAAAACTAAGAATAAGTGAAATATATGAAGATATGATAAAACGTTTAATTGATTTTGAAATTTTAAATGTAGATAGATACACTAAAAAAGTAATCGAAGATATACCAAACATGGAATTATCACTTAATCCTAAAAAAATAGATTTTGATGAACAACACTTAACACGCATAAAATTAAAATGAGACCTTCAAAGTCTCATTTTTCAATGAAATATGCATAATATTCTTCAAAAGTAATATTATTTTCATATATGTATTTAGCTATTTTCTTCCCAACATATCTATAATGCCAAGATTCATAACCATAACCAGTGACATTAACTTTATCTTCTGGATATCTTAAAATAAAACCAAATTTATAAGAATTATCTTTAAGCCATTTAAATACTTCAGTATCTTTAAAAGTGTTTTTATTACTATTATCTTTACTAAATATATCTAAAGATAATCCAGTTTGATGTTCACTAGCACCAGGCCTTGCTGCAATACTATCAGCATATTTTTCTCCTCGTTTTTTCTTATAATTATTATATACTATTTCTTGTTCTTCATAAGTTCTATAAGAAGAACTAACCATCAAATAATATCCATTATTCTTAGCTTCTTCCCACATTTCTAAAAATGCATCATATGTAACTTTTCTTACCTTTTGACTGCCTAATTCTCCCCAAGCATAATCTCTTGATATTGTTACCAAATCATCTGGATTATAATCTTTACTTAATAAATAATATTTATTAACGATAATAGATGTATCTTTACTTATATCAGTTTCATAATTAGTTGAATAAAATCTACTATCTAAATGAATATTAATATTTCTAACTACAGTACTTAAATCCAACTTTTTATTCTTTTTCATATACTCAATATATTTATAAAAATTCTTTGTTAAAAAATACTTTTCTTTAGTTAATTCAATATATTTTTTATTTACTTCATTTTCTAAGAAAAATTCATAATCATCTTCTTTAAATATTTTAAGTATATCTTCTGTTTCATCCCTAGTATATCCTTTGTCCATGAGTTTATACTCATATGTCTTTTTATATTGATATTCTTTATATCTTTTATTTGCATAAATACCACCGATTACTAAAAATACTATTAAAATTAATACATAGTAAACTTGTTTTTTTAATCTTTTCTTTTTCTTCATACTGCCTCCATGATAATTCTATTATATCATTTAATTTAGGTATTTACAAACCCAATTATTTGTAGTAAACTTAAGTTAACATATGAAGGTGATAGAATGGATAAGAATAAACAAATAATTGCTTTATGTCCCAATTTTTATAAAATAATAGAATTCCGTCCTTATGAAGAAGATGTAATTAGCACTAAATTAATAAAGTTGTATCAAGAATATATATTTAGAATTGATCTAGATAATCCAGAAGATGTAGAAAGTGTAATACGTCTAGATAAGGTTGTTAAAAAATATATAGATGATTATCTATTTAGAAAAGAAATGCAAAAACAAATTTTAGAAATCAGAGTAAAGAAAGATGCAAAAGATATTTTAAAAGAAGTAATAAAATCTATTTTAAAGATATTTGATAACTATGAAGAATATACAACCAGAGTAATATACATATCAAGATGGATATAAGTTAACTTATATCTTTTTTTTGGAATAAAAATGTATTGCAATAAACTTCATTATAGTTTAAAATAATATCTCGACGGTGAAATATATGAATAATTATGATGAATATGTAAGATATAAAGATATGTGTTGTAAATGTAGTAATTTTAAATTAAAAGATATCAAAGAAATAATTACATATCTAATACAAAGAGAAAGTGACATTGAAACAATGAGTAATACTATTATTTCATATAGATATGGTTTTGAAAAAATCATAGATAATGAAATATTAGAGGATTTTTATTATATCATTAATTCCTTTATTAATTTATGTAAGTCTATACATATAACTAATACACTAGATGTATGTATGCTTTATTCATATCTTTTATGGAATGGTTATTTTTCTTTTAATCATAATTTTACCTATGGAGAAAACACTGATATAGAAAATAATACCTATGCCTTAAATATTATTAATGGTCAAGGTACCTGTCTTGCAATCAGTGACTTATTATCATACATATTAAATGCCTTTAATATAAATAATGCAATATTAATTAATAAACTAAATAATAATTATCATGCTTATAACTTAATACTTAGTGATACATCATTTATATATGATGCCACTAATAAATTAATATTTAAAATAGAAAGTATTAATTCTTCAAGTAATAAAGATTATTATTCAGATATAGATATAGAAAGAAGTTATAGCTTTATAAATAATATTAATGGTTTACACACACTAGACTTATTTGTAAAAAACAATAACGATATAATAAATATATCAGATGATGAAATAAATAATAGTTTATATAGACTTATGGAACTATTTAAAAATAATATTATTTTTAAACAGTTCCATATGACAATTTCACCATCTATAAATAAAATTTATATATATTTTAATAAAACCTTGAAATTTTAAAATATATTTGTTATTCTACCTATAGGTGAATAAAGTATGAAGAAAAAAATAATTATAATAATATCTATAATAGTAAGTGTAATATTAATAATTTTAATATATAACATATATAGAATAAAAACAGCTAAAATTAGTATTACTTATAAAGATGAATTAATAGCAGATTTTGCATCAAGTGTAAAAGTATCATCATTTATAGAAAGTATTAATGGTAAAATCATAGATGATTATACCATTAATACAGATACATTAGGTAAGAAGAAAATAAGTTATGTATATATTAATGATGATGGTATTAAATTAAAGCAAAGTTATGAGCTTGAAGTAAAAGATAGAGAAGCACCATTAGTATGGCTTGGTAAGAGCTATAATGTAACTGTAGGAAGCATAGATAATTTAAAAAGTAAAATACTATGTGGAGATAATTATGATGAAAATCCAATATGTGAAATAGAGGGAACTTATAACTTAGAGGAAGTTGGTTCATATGATTTAGTTTATAAAGCAATAGATTCATCAGGTAATAAATTAGAAAAGAAATTTACTTTAAATGTAAATGAACAAAGACCAATTAATAAAGAACAAAATACAAAAAAAACATTATTTAGTGATGTTGTAAAGGACTATAAAACAGATAAAACTATGATAGGTATTGATGTATCAAAATGGCAAAAAGATATAGATTTTAATAAATTAAAAGAAGCTGGAGTAGAATTCATAATTATAAGGGTTGGTTCATCAACTGGTATAAATGGAGAAAACTTTATAGACTCAAAGTTTATTCAAAATATTACTAATGCTAATAATTTAAATATTCCAGTAGGGGTTTATTTTTATTCACATGCAAATAGTAAAGAAAGAGCAATAAGTGATGCAAAATGGGTTCTTGAACAAATTAAAGACTATAATGTTGAACTTGGGGTAGCACTAGATTGGGAAAATTGGAATAGTTTTAATGAATTTAATTTAAGTTTCTTTGGTTTAACTAACATGGCAAATGAATTTTTAAAAGTAATAAATGATGCAGGTTATAAAACTCTTCTTTATAGTAGTAAAACATATTTAGAAAATATGTGGATGGATATAGAATATCCAATATGGCTAGCTCATTATGTAAAGAATACAACATATAAAGATGATTATGAATATTGGCAAATATGTAGTAATGGACAAGTAGAGGGAATAGATGCAGATGTAGATATTGATATAAGATATTTAAATTAATTAGATATTAATTTCTTAAAAATGGTACATTGGCGTGTCAATAATTTTTAAAAATTTACGAATTTCATTTGTAATTTTCTCTTGAGTGTTATATAATTTATTCATGGCAACTCCTTTTTATTTTTTTTATATATTATTATTTTAACATTAGAGTTGCCATTTTAAAAGGATTTAAGAGTGATATGATATAACATGATAGTTATATCATATTTTTAATTTATAAAAACTGTCCGTAGGTAAGAAAAATCTAATAAAGTATAAAAATAATAATGATATTAATTATATAATTATAGATAATAATTTTAATGTTACTTTTTACAAAAGTACATTACTATAAGTACTATACTAAATCTTTGATAGTAAATATTAATTTTGCAACATCATGTTGCAAAATTATATCGATTTCTGTTGCTTTTTCTAATTATCTAAGATATAATCTAATTACTAACGAGGTATTAATATGAGTATTATAAGTTTTATTGGAAATCATTATATTGATTGGAAAAATGTTTATTATGCAATAAGTAGTGTATTATCATTTATGCTTGCATATAAAACATTATATTGGATTATAGGTTTTTTCTTTACAAGAAAATTTAAACCAGCTAAAAATAAACATAAATATGGGATAGTAATAGCAGCCCGTAATGAAGAGAAGGTAATAGGTAACTTACTTGATAGTATTAAAAAACAAGATTATCCAAGTAAATTATTAACTGTTTTTGTAGTTGCGGATAACTGCACAGATAATACTGCTAAAATAGCTAGAGAACATGGTGCAATATGTTATGAACGTTTTGATGATGCTCATAGAACTAAAGGTTATGCATTAGAATTCTTATTTGATAAAATTGAGAGTGACTATGGAAGAATGTCTTTCGAAGGTTACTTCATCTTTGATGCAGATAACCTATTAAAGAGTGATTATATAACTAAAATGAATGATGCTTTTGATTCAGGTGAAAAAATAATTACATCATACAGAAATACTAAAAACTTTGATGAAAATTGGATTGCATCAACATATGCACTTCACTGGATTAGATCAATTCGTTATAACCATAGAGCAAGAAGTGTCCTAAGACTTGCAACAAATATCCAAGGTACAGGTTTTCTATTTACAAATGAAATAGTTAAAAATGGATGGCACTATACATCCCTTACTGAAGATAGAGCATTAACTGCAGATGCTGTTGCCCAAGGTTATCAAATAACTTATCAAAATGATGCAATGTTTTATGATGAACAACCAATAAGCCTAAAAGTAGCTCTAAGACAAAGAACAAGATGGGCAAAAGGTCACTTACAAGCATTCGTAGAAAGTGGTCCATATCTATTTATAAATGTTTTCTTAGGAAAATGGTATGTCCGTACTAAATGGGGAGAAAATTCAGTTAATAAAAAACGTAAATCTAAAACATTCAAAGAATTTATATTAAATATTATAGAAAATATAAGACATAGATTTGCATCATATGATACACTAATGCAATTAACACCATTTAATATATTTAATATAGCAAGATGGTTAATAGTTATTGTAGTTATGTATGGATGTTATTGTTATAATGTTGGTGTGCTTGATGTTAATATATTCGGCGGAGGAACATACTTAGCACAAGCTCTAAGACATTTCTTTACAATTAAAGTAACAATGAATCCAGGAATAAATGCATTATTTGCAGGTATGCTTTTATCAATCTGGTTAAGAATATTATTTAGATTAGGTATGTATATCGAAAACATGGCAAAAGCGGTATATCTATTTATTGTTGAACATAAAAATATTAAAAAGATGTCAATCTGGAAGAAAATGTTATACACATTAACTTGGCCAACATTTGATATCATAGGTAGGTATGCAATGTATGCGGCATTATTCATGCATGTTGAATGGAAACCAATTCCTCATGAAAGTAAAATAACTATTGATGATATAAATGCTAATTAAAAAAAATAACCACAATAAAATCAAATTTATTGTGGTTAAAACGTATAAAATAGGTATGAAAACACAATGAATTGTGAAAAATAAAGAAAATTTTAATAAAAATACACAATAAAATCAAATTTATTGTGTAAAAATGACTAAAATAGCACAAGCAGAAGCAAATGATAAATGCGGACAATTTAAATTAGCAAAACAAATTCTAGCATCTAAGAGTAAAACAGTTGACAAAATAAAAATTTAATGATATCGATTAATATCGATTGGTACTTAGGAAACTTTCGAAGCCTTAAGTCGTTTAAGAAAAAGAGTTCAAAAATCACTTTGAACTCTTTTCTAATTCTTTAAAATAATTATATTTTAAAGTTAAATCATTTTTCTTTATTAAATAATTTACATAATAGTTTTTATCTTCTAAAGCTCCTTCACTAATATATCTTTTATTTGTAACAATACCACCATCTACATAAACATTACCATCATACCAAGAATAATCACTAAAGAATACTATCTTTTGATAATTATTATCTAAAGCATCACTTCCAATATAATTAACTGGATTATAATCTATTCCAAATAAATTAAGTATTGTTGGTAACACATTTAATTGTGATGTAACAGTTTTAACAGTTTTTTTATCTTTACCATTATTCCATATAAAGAATGGAGTATAGTTAATTAAATTATTACTTGTATTTTTATATTTATCAAGAATAGTCTTATCAGATAAGGTATATAAATAATGATCTGTTAAAACCACTATTGTTGTGTTGTTATATAAATTTCGTGTCTTTAATTCATTAAGAAGAAGTTCCATCATATAATCAGTTTCTTTTGCTTGTCTTCTTGCACAATCTTCTTCATTTAAATCATAACTTACATTTTCATTTTCTTCGCTATCTAAATCAAGTAACATCTTACAATTTCCTTTTTCACTACTAAAAGGCATATGATTTGTATAAGTAATTATATAATCAACAAATGGTTTATCACTAAACATCTTTTCATTAAAATCCTCATTTAATATTAACTCTCTATCTAAGTAATATGAATTATCCTTATATGTACCTAAATCAACTAAACCATAATAATTATCATAACCCCAATTCTTATAATTTGTACCTCTTGAATAAAACTCTTTAGTATTCATATGAAATGCATTAACAGAGTATCCTTCATTTTTAAATAAATGAGCTAAACTATATGGAAATGAATTCTTATTAAATGTATAAGCATTTTGAGTATAAGAAAGGGGAGTAATAAATCCAGTATTAACTGCAAACTCAGAATTAAATGTTGAACCACCACCATTATAATAAGAATAATGATTAGTAAAATTAATACTATTTCTCATCATATTATAAAGTGTCGGTGTATCATTTTTATTAATAAGCCATGAATCTACTCCTTCAAGTTGTACAATTATTAAATTATTACCTTTTTGTTTGCCTGTATATCTATTCTTCTTTTTATCATTTTCTTTACTATATTCTTCTTTCAAAAAAGCTATATCTTGTTCATTAACTGTTTGCTTACTCTTTAAAAATGTCATATAAAAGCCTCTTGCAGTATATTCATATAAACCAGATACTTTTAAAGATTTATTATTATCATTAAAACTAATATAAATATTTCTAGGATTTCTCCATGTACTCCATGTTAATTCTTCATTTGCTTTACCAAGAAAAACTGGTGTAATACTATGAAGTATAATAAACGCAAATATTGATATAACAAGTGCTTTATAATGACCCTTTTCATGCTTTGGAAAAACCTTTAATGAAACAAAAAATGAAAAAATAATAGGTATCAAAAGTAAATAAACTAGTGAATTACAATTTTTTATTGAATCAAGTAAATATGAAGACCCTTCACTAGCAAGAAGTACCATACTAAAATCAAAAAATACTCCAGTCATTGAAAAATAAATATTATTTACTAAATAAATTGCTAAAGATATAATAAAAAGTATTGAATATATTATTTTACCTAATCTTTTTTTGGTAAATAAAGATAATGCTAATACTAAAAATATCCATAATATTGTAAAAAGGTTAGGAACTGGTTTAAATAAACCATAAAATTCAACTTTATATCTTGTAAATAAATCTATTAATATAAAAGGTATAGCAAGTATTAAAACATAATAATACTTTTTTATAAACTTTATAATTTTTTCTTTTTTCAAAACTAATCACCACAACCAAATTATACTATAATCAAACTCTTTTGTAAATATTTACAACTTATAATATTTTTGATACAATATATTTACAGGTGGTTTATATGTGGGTGTTATTGTCTTTAAAAAGAATGGATGAAATAGTAATTACTAAGTGTATCAAAGATATTTATAATGAATTTAGAAAACCAATATATTTAAGTATAAATTCATATAAAAACTTTAATGAAACATACATAGATTTATATATGGCACTATCTAACATAAGACAAATGGGTATACCCATAAGTATGGGTCCTCAATTTCTTGAAGAGGGTTTCATAATAAATGGTTATTTAGAACCCTTGGAAAATATGTATTTTACAACGCCCGGAGAAAGAGTAATATGGTATCTAGAACAAAAAAGAAATTTATCATTTGATACTATTATGATTTATGAAGATACACTAGGAATTGATCCAATAATAATGAAAAGAAAAAATGTTGATTATGAAGTATATTTTAGATATAATCATCAGGTATTAAAAGATATAAAAAGTGTGATAAATGATGATAAGTATCATTTTGAAAGAATAAATTGGGAGAAGAGTTATGACTACGGAAGTAAATGTATTACTAAATAAGAAAAGATATTTTTATAATAGGTATTCTGAAGAAATAGTAAGTGATGAATTAATTAATTATATATATCATGAATCTATTGGAAGCAATTTTAAAAATAAAGTTAAAATAAATATTAAATGTAACTTTGAAGTATCTGAAGAAGAAAAAGAAAAAATGATGAGTATGATAAGAAATAACTTTAAAAAACAAGTACAAGAAGAATTATATTCATATGAAAAAGAACAAGATAGAAAAGGAATACTTTTAGCTTTAGGGATAGCCCTTCTTATTCTTTATTATACAAATTTTACATCAATATTAAAAGATGTTATGTTAATAGTAGGTTGGATTTCAGTATGTAGTTCTATCTATGGACTTATATTTTCATCAACTAAAAGTTATGTCGATATTAATAGATTAAAGAATTTATCTAAATCAAGAATATATTTTGAGTGATACTATGAAAAAAAGTAAAAGAGTTTTATTTATTGTATCAAGTGTGTTAATTATTCTATCTATCATTTTCTGGGGATATATCTTTTTTGATGTGAAAAATGACTTAAAAGAAGAAGACTTAATTAAAAATGAAATTAATTTAATCAGTGATTTAATTGAAAAAAATGGTCTTTGGGATACCAGTGTTGATCACAGATTAAATAGTTTAGTTACAACAAATGAATATAAATGGGTAGAAAAATCAATAAAGAGTTATTATAAAGATTATATAACATTATCCAGAGACTTAGTAAATTCATATAGCTATGATGCAATATATAGTTTATTTGATATAGATAATTATATTATGGATGGACCAGATTTTAATAAGTCACTAAATTATTTAGATAGTAAAGAAAAAGATTGTCTAGATATTTACAAAAAACTAAAAAATATGCTAAATGAATATGTAATAAAATCATATTTAGATAAAGAAATTGATGAATATTATAAAGATTTTTATGATGAATTAATGATTGATAATAATAGTGATATTTTAAATGATTTAGAGATTGAACAAAAAGAATATGAAACATTTATAAGTTCTGTTAAAGATGTCTTTAATTATTTAAAAACAAATAAGGATAAGTGGGAAATTGATGATTATCAAATTTATTTTGATGGACAAGTTCTAGCAGATGAATATAATCAATTATTAGATAAAGTAACATATTACGAAAGTGATTTTAAACAAAATATCTAATAGTCACTTTAGAGTCATTTACATTTCATATAATGATTATGGGTGAAGAAAAATGGAAATATTAAAAGTTGAAAATTTAGTTAAAAATTATCAAAATGGAAATACCAATATTAATGCGGTTGATCATGTAAGTTTTAGTGTAGAAAAAGGAGATTTTGTTGCCATTATTGGTGCAAGTGGAAGTGGTAAATCAACACTTTTACATTTACTTGGTGGTGTTGATAGACCTACAAGTGGTAAAGTATTTATTGATGGGGTAGATATCTATAATATGGACAATGATGCTCTAGCAATATTTCGAAGAAGACAAGTCGGATTAATTTATCAATTTTATAATTTAATACCAATACTAAATGTCGAAGAAAATATTGAACTTCCTTGTAAACTTGATGGTAAAAATGTAAGAAAAGAACGTTTAAATGAAATAATTAAAACTTTAGGTCTTGAAAAAAGAAGAAAGCATTTGCCAAATGAATTATCTGGAGGACAACAACAAAGAGTATCAATTGGAAGAGCAATTATAAATAATCCAGCTTTAGTTTTAGCAGATGAACCAACAGGTAATCTAGATTCAAAAGCAAGTGATGAAATTGTTGCCTTACTAAAAGAATCAAATGAAAAATATAATCAAACTATTATAATTATTACTCATGATGCTGAAATTGCATCTTGTGCAAACAGAGTTATTACTATCGAAGATGGCAAAATAGTAAGTGATGTAAGGAATTAATCATGAATATATTAAATAACTTAACAACTAAAAATTTAAAATTAAATAAAAAAAGAACAATAGTAACAATTATAGGTATTATGCTTTCTGTTGCTTTAATATGTGCAGTAGCAGGAATGGTTACATCATTTCAAGCAACATTAATAAATATAGCTATTACAGATGGGGGAAATAGACACTTGACAGTTGAAAATGTCAAGCAAAAAGATTTACAATATTTTACAAATAATAGTCATGTTAAAAGTATTTATTTAACAGAAACTTTAGGTTATGCAAAATATGATAATATGAATGAATATAAGCCTTATGCTTATATTTTGGGATATACAAAAGAGGCTTTTGAAAATACAACATTAAAAATAGTTTCAGGTAGACTTCCTCAGGATAGTGGAGAAATCGTAGTTAGCGTACCATTTCAAAATAATGCTAAGGTAAAACTAGGTGATACAATTAGTTTAGATATTGGAAAAAGAGTATGTATGGATGGAACTATTCTTAACCAAAGTAATCCATATTATGTGGAAGAAGGAGAAACTGATCTTTGTCATGAATATATAACTGATACAAGTAAACATGAATATAAAATTGTAGGTATTACGGAGAGATTAAATTATAATATTGAAGGATATAGTGCTCCAGGTTATACATTAATTACTAAAATAGATAATGTAAGTGATAATATAAATGTCTCATTATTATTTAAAGATGCTAAATATTATAAAGAATATATAAATAATATAGCAAATGATAAAGATTTAAATAAATATAATATTACTTTAAATGATGAACTATTAAGGTGGAGTGGCGTTAGTTTAAGTGATAGAACAATGAATATGTTATATGCTGTTGCGGGTGTAGTAATAGGTATTATAATACTTACTAGTGTATTTGTTATAAAAAATAGTTTTGATATTGCTAATCAAGAGAAGAAAAAGATGTATGGTATGCTTTCTAGTGTTGGGGCAACAAGTAAACAAATTAAGAAAAATGTTTTACATGAAGGTTTTATCCTAGGTCTAATTGGTATTCCTTTAGGTATTATATGTGGAATATTTGCTGATTATATACTTGTTATTATAATAAATTATTTTGCTAAGAATCCTTTTAATGATTTTAAATTTGTATTTAGTATATCTATTTGGCCAGTTATTTTAAGCATTATACTTGGAGCAGTTACAATATATTTATCTATTCTTAGAGCTGCTAAAAAGAGTAGTAAAATTTCACCGATTGAAGCCATTAGAAATAATAATGAAATAAAAATAAATAGTAAGAAAATTAAGTCATCTAAAATGGTTAATAAATTATTTGGTGTTGGAGGAGATATTGCTTATAAAAATTTGAAAAGAAATAAAAAAAGAAATAGGACTACGATTATATCAATTGTATTAAGTGTTGCAGTATTTATTTCTTTATCATCATTTTTAAGTTATGGCTTTAAATTAACAAATCAGTATTATCAAGATGCTAATTATGATATTCAACTTTATCTTAGTGATACTAAAGACGAAGAATCTAAAAAAATAATTAATGATATAATAAAAATGAATAATATTACTAAATATAGTATAAATAGAAGAATGAGTATGACATTTGATTATAAAAAATATTATAATGAAGATGTATTAGAGAACTATGATGGAATTAATGATTTACCTCTTAGAATTATGTCTGTGGGTGAAGATGAGTTTGAAAGAATACTAAAAGAAAATAAAATAAGTGATACTAATTTTGATTATAAGGGTTTATTAATTGATAAAAATATATTTTATCAAGAGGATAGTAAAAATTATAAAGAAGTAAATTTATTTGATTTAAATAAATTTAAAACAGTAACAGGTTCTATTAATAATAAAGATTTAAGTATTAAAATTTTAAAGAGAATTGATACTTTACCAATGGGACTTCAAAATGTATATAGTGAAACTCCAACAGTTATAGTAAGTGATAAATTTTATGATTATATTGTATCTAATTATAATGTAAATGATACTAATTCAAGAAGTTTATATATTAAATCAACAGATGCAGAAAAACTAGAAAGTTTAATCAAAGAATATTTACTTGATGAAAATATTACTAATTATAGTTTGTTTAATATTGAAACTGAAGCTAAAGCACAAAGAAGTTTAATTATTTTAGTATCAATATTCTTATATGGTTTTATTATTGTAATAAGTCTAATTGGTATAACAAATATAATTAATACAATTAATACTAATATGAATCTAAGAAGAAGAGAATTTGCAATGTTAAAATCAATTGGTATGACTAAAAAAGAATTTAATAAAATGATTAATTTAGAATCAATTATGTATTCTACGAAAGCTTTAATTATGGGTATACCTTTGGGATTACTTGGTTCTTATGGAATATATAAAGCTTTTGCAAGTGGTAATGATTATGGCTTTATATTTCCAGGGAAAGCTATAATTATTGCAGTATTGGTAGTCTATATTTTAGTAAGTACAATTATGTATTTTGCTCTAAGAAAAATGCGAAATGAAAATATAATTGAAACAATAAAAGATGAAAATATATAATTTATAAAAGGTTTTATTTTTCATAAGACCTTTTTTGTTGGATAATTTACTTAGAAGAAGGGAAAAAACTACTCAGCAGCTTGCAAAAGAAGTAAATGTAACAGGTTCATGAATGGTTAACTTGCGAATGTTAAAAAAAATAGCAAGATGTAAAGTCAAAATTGCGTGTGTTTTTTTGAAGTATATGATAACATGAAATTGTAAGAGCTATAACTTATAATTTATATATAGCTCAGTGTAAAAGAGTTTTATTGCTTTATTCGAAAGTTAATTGCTTTCGAAAATATATTTCAGAAAGGAGACGTAAGATGAAAAAGTTATTATTATTATCGCTTTTAACTTTAAGTATGTTTTTTGTATTTGAAGCTAAACCACAAGCAGCAACAATGTATCAAGGATATTCAATAACATTGAATAAACAAGAAAAAAACAAGGCAGTTGAAGGAACAACAATACCAACGGTTTCTTATAGATTTGCTTTAAATAATATCACTGCTAGTTCAGGTAAAGCAGCAATACATACTGCATTAGCAACAAAATACCAAAATAAATGGCAAACAACCAGTGCATACGTAAAGTTTGAAGGTGCAGGTAGAACTGGTAACATACTATTCAGAGGTGTAATGGATGCAACAACTCCTTCATCATTCAGTTACAATCTTTTAACACATTGTAATGGAAAAAATGTTGGGGATTATGCATGTATAATCAAAGGTAGTCAATATGGTTTATCATTCAGTAATGAAAACTGGTTAAACAGTTTTACATCTAAAGGTAATTTAGTATTTACTGACTAATTGAACTTATATGGGAAGAAATCATATCTTTGATTTCTTCCTGTAATTTTTTTGGAGGGAAAATGTATAAAAGATTAATAAAAACAAAATTAAAAGAAAAAAGTAGCAAATATATAATTTTTAGTATTTTTTTAATATTTATTCTTTCTTTCTTATCAATAAAAAATGAATTCTTTTATAATGTAATTAATTACTTTGATTATTATTTAAGTTATTATATTTCAAAATACTTAAATGGTAATATCAATAATTTAATAATAGACGGAAAAATATTAATATATATTGAAAATGACGTTCAAAATATTATGTCCTCACTATATCTTTATGTTTTATCTTTTGGTCAATCGCCATTTAAAATATATTCTTTTTTAGTTCCACTATTAGTATTTTTTAATGTAAATAGTAACATGTATGAAGATATTTATAATAATTTTTGTAGTAGCAAAATATTAAGAATGGGAATTAACAGTTATAATAAAAAAACTATAATGAGTGAAGTAATATATAATAGTTTAATTATCACTTTACCACGAATTTTATATTTAATAATTTTATGTATATTTTTTTACAATGGAATTTCTTATAATCATGTTATAGTTAATGCAAGTTACGTTAATGAAGCTTTCTTATATAATGCATACGTATATAATCCATTACTATTAATAGCATTAGATTTTTTAGTTTCTTTTGCATACGTTTCGATTCTGACGCTAATTTCAATTTTTGTGACATGCTTCTTTAAGAATAAATCTATTTGTACATTGGTTTTTATAACTACAATAATGGTATATTCACTTATAATGTATGTTCTTTCAATAACTCCACTTATTTTTTATAATTCAATATTCTCGTATTTTTCACTAGGTTTTTGTGATAAGTTAATTGAACCAATTATAATGGTTATAACTCAACTACTAATTTGGTATATAATAACAAGGTTAACATTAAAAAGAAAAATAGGAAAAACATTATGAAAAAGATACTAATAGAATTTTTATTTAACAAAAAATTTGTATTTTGGATTTTGGTAATGTTTCTAATGATGTTTTTAATATATAGACCAATTATTAATGATAAAACATTATATATGAACGTTAAAAATATAACTGATAATTCTTATTTGGTAAATGTATTTGTATTACCACTGTCATTTTTTGATATGGGGTTGTTTGGTTGTATAGTATTAGATTCATTATATTTATGCATATTATCTTATCTGGTAGTTTCATTTGTTGATTTTTTCTTTTTAACATATTCTTCAGTAGCATTGACAAGAATTAAAAGAGAAAAATGGTTAAAGTATATAATAAAAGTTAATGCATTATATTCTTTATTTATATTATTGTTATATGTTGGTTTGTTTATAGTTCTATGTTTTCAAAGTAAAATAGTAAATAGCATAAATATAAATATTATAATTTTAATAATTTACAAAATTCTCTTAACTATTATATATCCTAATTTATATTTAGATTTTTACTTAAAAACAGATAACTACATTTATTCAATATTCGGAGCGATTCTATGCTATGTATTATTTGAATTTATTATAAGAGCAACATACATAGAAAGTATAGCAAAATTAAAAAATTCTAGTTTGATAATAGTATTCTTAATATTGTTTATTTTATATTTATTTAGAAAATTAAAAATAAATTTTGAAGGGAGAGATATCTAATGATAATTAAGGTGAAAAATTTAACAAAGAAATTTGACGAAAAAGTGGTACTAAACGATGTAAATTTAAATATAGAAAAAGGTACTATAACAGGAATAATTGGGAGGAATGGTAGTGGCAAAACAGTATTACTAAAAATTATAGCAGGGCTATATATTCCAACTAGTGGAAGTGTTGAAATAATGCAAAATCTAAAAATTCAGAATGACTTTGGTTTTTTAATAGATACTGTATTTATGGAAAATAAAACCGGATTTCAAAATTTATATAATATATCTTTAATAAAAAATGTTATTACCAAGAATGATATATATAATGTAATGAATTATGTTGGATTAGATCCATTTAATAAAATAAAATATCAAAAATATTCAACAGGAATGAAACAAAAATTAAAAATAGCACAAGCAATAATGGAAAATCCAAAAGTTATAGTCCTAGACGAACCTTTCAATGGATTAGACAAGTCCAGTGTGTTGTATTTTAGAAATGAATTAAAAAAAATGAAACAAAAAGGAACAACAATAATCATAACAAGTCATTATCAAGAAGATATTGATGATTTATGTGATAGTGTATATGAAATGGATGGGGGGACTTTAAGTAAGTATGAAAAAAACTAATAGTAGAATAACTTTAACTCTTTTTATAGCTTTAGGAATTATATTAACTATAATAGGAATGAGTATATATCAAAATGAAAAAACAAAATATGAAGAAAGAAATGATTTTACAAGAGCAAGTATAATAATGACTCTTTCATATAATAAAGAACTAAGCTTATTTTATTCAACGCTAAGAATAAATCAATCATTAACAGACAAAGAAAAAGATTCAAAAGAAGAATTAATATATGATTTTGCAAAATCAGACATGATACCAATTTTGAATTATGTAAAGAAAGAAACCAAAAATGAAAATTTAGAAGAAGCATTTGAACAATTAGGTCTATTAATAAGTGATTATAACTTTGTAACAATAGGTGAAAGAGAAAATATATTTGTTAAACAAGCAAATGGAAAATATTATACTGAAGATGGTGATTTGTATACATATTATACCAAAAAGAATGTTATTACAAGAAAAGGTTTCCAAAACCTATACAATGATTATTTAAATTATTTGAAAATAAATAATGTGGTAGATAATTTAGTTGAAAAAATATATAATAATGTAGAAAAAAAGTTAACAAAAAATGAAATAAAAAATAGTATTATAAATAATGATATTAGTTTTTATAACAATAATGAAGATATTATAATAAAAAGTATTTCAGAAGATCTTATAAACTTCTGTAAATTTGTTTCAAATAATTATTTTTACGAAAATGATAATATTGTTAATAAATTGAAGAAAGAAATAGATTCAGAAGAAATAGAAATTACTTTTAAAATGAAGAAAAACAAAAGGGTATATTCAAAAATAAGTAAATATGAAAATTACAATTATATTTTAGACACAGAAAATCTATTTAAACAAATAGAAAAATTAAACTATCCGAAGATATATTTCTAAAACACTTTCAATTTATTAAAAAATAGGTTATAATATCTTTTAAAGAAAGAGGTATTATAATGAATTACAACTTAGGTAAAATGATATCAAAAGCACGAAAAGATAAAAATTTAAGTCAAAGTGCTTTAGCTGATAAACTACATGTAAGTAGACAAACCATAAGTAAGTGGGAAAATAATACTAGTGTACCTGATCATGATTCAATTAAAGATTTATGTAAAGAATTAGATTTAAAACTAGAAGTATTTGAAAAAATCTTATGGAATTATTCTATCGAAGATAAAAAACGAAAAACAAATAAAGTAATGTTTATAATACTTGGTATCATTATAATTATAGGTGTATTTTTGTTTATGTTAGTAAAATATAAAAATAAATTTGAAGTATATAAAGTTAGCATCATGGAAAATAATGTAATTAAAATGACTAACGGGGTATTTATTAAATCTAATGTTAATTACTATTTGCAATTCGGAGAAATAACTCTAAAAAATGAAGATGATATTAAAAACTATAAAATAAAATTATATTATAAAAAAGATAATGACTATAGATTTATGGCAGACTTTAATGCAAATGAAACTCTTGTGTTAAATGAAAAAAATGGTTACGGAGAATACTTTGGTAAACACTTTGACCAAAATAATGTTTATATAGATTTAATAAATAAAAGTGATAATAAAGTAGTAAATAGTTACAAACTAAATTTTAAATTATTATTCAGAGACTCAAAAATGTTTTATTTTAAAAATCCATCCGGAGCTCTCGAAGATATAGATTGGGATGAAACTGAAGATAAAGATTGTATGATAGAAAAATTAAATAAAATTGGATATAAGTATGAAGATGACTATTATGTAAAAGAAACAAAAGATGGAAGTTTTATATATTATCCATTAATTGACATATTTTACTTTAAAAAAGATAACTTATTCTTACAATATAAAGTTACATTTAATAAAATAACTGGTAAATCTTTTGAGTATAATGAAAAAACAATGGATTATGAATATGACTTTATTAATAAAAAGTTAAAATGCAACACAGGTACTTGTGATAATTATGAAGAATACAATAAAATTATAATGGATGAACTAAATTGGTTATTTGATAAATAAAATAATTCGGAGAAAAAGATGAAAATACTATTAATCGAAGATAATGAAATGATTATAAAAGCTCTAAAGTATTTACTAGAAAGTCACGAATTTATTGTTGATGTAGCAACCACTATTAAAGAAGCAAAAGAAAGTATTACTAGTAAATATGATTTAATAATATTAGATGTAATGTTACCAGATGGAAATGGTTTAGATTTCTTTAAAAATTATGTTAGTATTCCTGCATTAGTTTTAAGTGCAAAAGATGAAGAAGAAGATGTTGTAAAAGCAATAGACTTAGGAGTTCAAGATTATATTATTAAACCATTTAGATCCATGGAATTATTATCAAGAATAAATAATATAATAAAAAGAAATAAAAAAAATACAATTAAAGAATTTCAAAATATTAAATTTGATATGGATGCCTACAAAATATTTATTGATGATAAAGAAGTAGTATTAACCGCACTTGAATTAAAAATATTATTTTTGATGCTTGAAAATAGTGGATGTCTAGTAACTAGAGAAATGATTATAGATAAAATCTGGGATGCATCAGGTAAGTTTGTAAATGATAATACCCTAAGTGTATATATAAAAAGAATCAGAGAAAAACTTAAAAATGATGATTTAATAAAAACAATAAAAGGAATAGGTTATAGGATAGATTTATGAAAAAAATTTGGTTATGGTTTATAAGCACTTTAGTTTTAATATTATTTACTAGTTATATTAACTATTGTTATTATGCAAAAAATATTAATAATTTTGTAGGTTCCATGGTTGATACAATAACAGAAAAATACCCCGAAGTTGATGAAAAAGAAATTATTGATTTAATAAATAGCGAAAAATTTACAAATAATAATGTTTTAGAAAAATATGGTTTCGTAGATAGTGATATAAGTTATTTAAAAAGTATAAAAAATACATATAACAAAAATCTAATAATAAACACAACAATATTTGCAATATTTGGAATAATTTTCTTTGTTGTTTTTTATAACAAAAAGAAAAAACAAGATGATGAAATAAATAATCTAACTAACTATTTAAAAAGAATAAACGAAGGAATATATGACTTAGAAATATTAGATAATACTGAAGGGAACTTATCAATTTTAAAAAATGAAATATACACAACAACAATAAGTCTAAAGAAAATATATGAACATGAATATGATGAAATAATTAAAATAAAAGATAATTTAGCTAATATATCTCACCAATTAAAAACTCCATTAACAGCAATAATGTTAATGATTGATACCCTTATTATGGAAGATGTTGATGAAGTAAAAAAAATAGAATACCTAAAAGATATAAGAAGTCAAATAGAAAATATTAATTTTTTAATTATAGCATTACTTAAATTATCAAGGTTTGATGCCAATGTCGTAGTTTTTGAAAAAGAAAAAATTATAATAAAAGATTTAATAATGGATGTGTTAAAAAATGTTGATATCTTGCGAGAACTAAATGGAGTATCAATTCATACCAAAGGAAAAAGTGATGTATCATTCATCGGAGATTATAAATGGGAATGCGAAGCAATAACTAATATAGTTAAAAATGCAATTGAATATGCTAAAGATAATAAAGATGTTTATATAATTTATGAAGATAAGAATGTCTATAATGAAATACGTATAATTAATGATGGAATAATAACAGATGAAGATAAGAAAAATATCTTTAAAAGATTTTATAAAAAGAATAATAATGGTAATAACTTTGGAATTGGTCTAAGTTTAGCAAAAGAAATAGTTGAAAAAGACAAAGGAACCATTCGTGTTGAATGCAAAAATAATAAAACTATATTTATATTGAAATATTATAAATAAATGGTATAATTAATTTAAGAAAGAGAGTGTTTATATGAATGATTTTTACAAAAAAATAAGTGTTAAAAAAGGTTTATTAATCTGGGGTATAATTTTATTTGTATTCTTTATATGCCTTGGTTTAATAATGTATGATTCAGAGAAAAATGCAGAATTTGTTCAAATGTCTATTTCCTTGGATGAAGAGACTTATGCAAAATTAAATGTAAAATTGTTGGAAACTGAATTTGCGATTGAATCAGTAGATAATGAAAAAAGATATTATTATTTAGCATATGATGAAAATACTCATCCATATGTAGTTATGCTAACACCAGATGTATTAAATAAATTAAAAAGTATTCAAGATTATACAATGAGTAATGAAGAAATGGATGAACCTGATGCAGTAACAATCAAAGGTAAAGTAGAAAATATAGATGATGAAGCATTTGATGCTCTTTATGAATACATAAATGATGGGGAAGAAGAAAGTGATAAAATCACAATAACAGAATTAAAAAAAGCAGTGGGATTAAATTACTTAGATACTTCATATGATAATAATACTGAAGCAGTAACTTATTTAATAATTTTTGGGATTTTCTCAAGTATTGGTTTAATAATGATAGTTATCTATTTTGTTAGAAAAAATAACTACAAAAAAACAATGAAAGATTATGGTAATATAATTGATAAAATTAAAGATGAATTTGAAAGTGGTAAAGCAATTTATAATAAAACAAGTGGTGTATTTTTAACAGATAATTATCTTATTGCAACAAATAGTGGTTTAAAATTAATTGATTTAAATGATATTGTATGGATTTATCCTGTAAAACAAAAAAATAATGGAATAACTTTTAGTGAAAGTATCTATGTTATAACTAGTGATAAAAAGAGTAATATTGTTGCGACATTTACATCAATGGGTAAGAAAAACAAAGCATCTTTTGATGAATTATATCAAGACATAATTAATAAAGTTCCGAATGCATTAGTTGGTTACACAAATGAAAATAAAATGAAAGTTAAAGAATTATACAAAAATTAAAAGGAAGCCAAAACAACTTCCTTTTTTAACGAGAACTTTTTCTTCCTCTTGTACTAACAATTTCTCTTAAGTCTTCCACAGCAACATTTCCTAAAGCTATTTCCTGATTTAATTTTTTCTCTGTAGAAACATCAGGAATAGATCTATTACATACAGTTCTATATATCTTTATATCATTATCAGTCTTTTTAGCAAATACTCCAAAAACACAAAAGACATTATCTTTAACATGTTTTAAAAATATTCTAACTTGATCATCTTTTAACTCTCTCATTTGAAAAAGATTGCCATTATTACTTAACCTTTTAGTGTATCTTTCATTTTTCAAAAATCCATCAATTAAATCAAGTACAGTTTGATAATATTCCTCGGGCATGTCTTTTAAATCAAAAATTAATCTTGCTTTAGTTGGATTACTTGATGGGTGAGAAAATATAAGTTGTTTAGTCTGAGTATTTTCCACATTTTCATCATAAGCTTCATCACTAAAATCTTCTTCATTAATATTAATTGCACTTAATTCATCATAATATTTATTAAGAATCATATACCTTTCTAAAGCCTTATAATATAAATCTATACTTTCTTTCCTTAATGATTTATCATTATAAGTTCCTTCACTTAATAAAAATTCATAATAATCTATTGCTTGAAATAAATAATACTTAATTAATTCATTTACAATATAATTATATTCATTATCAAAATCAGTATGAACTTTATAAGATTTTATAATTTCAATTAATTCTTCATTTGGTATATCACTTTCAAATGACTTAATTTCATCAACTAACTTATTAAGTCTTTGTTTTCTAGATACACTTATATCTATATCATCATACATTTGAAATCCACCATTTAATATATTTGGTATTTCATTATGCATTTTTTCTGAATATTCTTTTTGTTCATTACGCTTTGAAATAATTAATCTATTATAACAATCTAAATCATTACATAACATTATCTCTTCTTTAGCACTTAAATTACCTTTTGTAGCATAGTAATTAATAATTCTTTTAATATTTGAAAATATAAAACCATAATCATACAATGGTCTTCTATTTTTTAAATAAAAAATAGACTTTTTAGCAGTTTTAAGTATTTTCTTGCTATTAGCAAGCTCTCTAGTATTATTACTTATAGCCTTATTAATTTCTTTTGCATCAAAATTAATTTTAGCAACAAACTGAAGGTAAGGTAATTCATTACCATTATTTAAAGCATGCATTGAATTATAAAAATTATTTGTAAGACTATCATCATTGTATATAGCACTAAGTAAAACTGAAATAAATAACTTATTATCATCAAGTATCTTATAATTTTTATCTATCAAAGATAGTAATTCCTTATATAACTGAGATTGTGTAATTAATATTTCATTATATTTTTCTTTTTCTTCATATTCTCTGATATAGTCACTTAATAAATCTATTATCTTTTCAATATTTGCAGATTCCATTTTCTCACATCCCTAATATAATTTTATCATATAAATATAGTATTTTAAATATGAATTTATTGAAATTTGCAAAAGATAAATTTATAAATTAGTTTTTAAATATTGATGATTTTTAATGATAATTAGCAATATTATTATTAATATTAAATAAGTAATAACCAAGTATTTTGTCTTTTATTTTTGTTAAAATGTATGTTATCATAATCCACCACCTCCTTAAACATATAAATTTCTGAAGGCACATCAATATAATATATTTCTTTAAATTATTATAATACAAAATGATCTAGAATAAATAAAAAAGTCTACTTAAAGCAGGCTTTGTTATCTAATGGTGCGAGTGTCGTAGATATCTACAACTTTTTTATTAATCTTGGAGATAACTCTTCAACTCTTTTTATATCACCATTTTCGTTAACATATATTGTCTTAAAACCTAGTGATTTAGGAACATCAATATCCAATCTTTTATCATCACCAACTATTACACATTCACTTGGTTGGTATATTCCTTGAGCCTGTCTATAAGCTAATTCATTTGGTTTTATAATACTTTCACCATAATATTCACTAAAATAATCATTGATTCCCATAGCAGTTAATCTATTTCTTTGTGATTCTTCAAAATAATTAGATAATAATACTAGTTCATATTCATTCATTGCTGCAAGCATTGATTTAATTTTTTCAGCATTTTCAGGAATTGCTTTTCTTAATTCCTGAAAGAATATTTCTAAAAAATGATTATCTAATTCACATCCTAATTTATCGCCAAAAAATTTTAAGTATAGATTTCTATCATAGCTATTATATGTTTTTTCATACTCTTTAATATTTAACAAAAATTGTTTTGTCTTTTCTATGTCTTCAATGCCATATTTTTTAAGTGTATTTGCTACATAAAATGAAAAATTTACGCCAGTAATCAAAGTACCATCGATATCAAATATTATTCTTTTTATCATAAAACCACCTAACATTAAATAGATGATTATATTATACTATATAAATTAATCCTTGTATATTATTTTGTTTTGACAAAATATTTAACCCCCTAGGTATTTTGACATTAATATCAAAATACTATGGTTTATTATATATAATAGAAAAATATAGTAAAACCATTGGGTTATGAATAAATGTTCATCTTTTTTTATTTTGTGCAAGTTTTCTTGCTAAATACATAATAACATAAAAATAGAACTTTTTGTGAAGTGATACAATAAAAGTAGACAGATAAAAAAAGAACTGTTTACTTTTTTAAT
>OBKS01000410.1_pt1 | contig 42789 bp, 63 predicted proteins | sample 1517381 | NCBI WGS metagenome assembly OBKS01 (sample SAMN04571686, study PRJEB22368) | human gut metagenome | biome: human gut; material: stool | host: Homo sapiens | place: Luxembourg | collected 2012-08-03 | reverse complement strand
AGAACCGCTTGTTGATGAGCTTCGTCATAATGTTGTACATAGTCGTTCTCCTTTCTTAACCGATTGTGTTCATATCCGCCTGATAGATGGTTTCCACAGCCTCGCCCAGCTGCTGCGTCAGGCTGTCTATCTCGTTGTTGGCTTCCTCCAGTGCCGTCAGCACCTCTTTGCCGTCACGGTAGAACTTGCCCTCCGTGTACGTGTCGCCCATGCCCACCGGCCTGTCACCGGTGTACACGGCGGAGGGAAAGAACTGCTCGTTCCGCTTGTCCATTTCGATGATGTTTGTAACAACACCGTTTTCCACTAATGCGTATCTCACTTAATCACGCTCCTTTTGTCAGCGTCACAGGCCCCTCTCCGCTTACGATGTCGCCGAAAGAGGTCGCGCCGCCCTCGCTGCCTATCGCCACGTCGTAGGTGCCATCCAGCACCGCCGTGGCACTCTTGCCGTCTGCTGTGGTCACTGTTGCCGCCGTGGGCTTGTCAAAGGTCGCCTGTCCGCTTTCCAGCAGCACAACGCTCCCGTCGTCCCTCATGCTGTGCCTTGCCGTGTAGCTGACCGGGAAGTACACCGTGCCGCCGCTGATGCCCATTGCGATGGGTTTTCCTGTAATAGCCATGCAGCACCTCCTTACGCTTGTTTTGTCGCGTTACTCGCCAGCCATGCGCGGAACTCGTCGGAAGCGGTTGCGCCTGTCTCGAATGTCAGGTTTCTATTCGTACTTTTCCATGTGTTTCTGTTGAACTGATATATGTCTATTACATCACCAGAAATAACCTTGTATGCAGATAAGTGTGTACGGTTGTCTGTTCTAATCCGGCTGCATCTTGTTTTTCCAAAGGTAAAATAAAGATTGATTTCGTCAAAATCTTTCTCCGGCGCATATAACCTCTCATTCAGCACCCACGTCCCAGTCAACTCCGGCAACTCCTGCGCGTCACGGAAACACACGATGCCGGAACCACCATAAGCACCATTTGGACCAGACCCAGTAATAGTTGCACCTCCACCTCCGCCACCGCCGGTATTATCAGTCCCAGCGGTTGGGTTCTGAGAGTGACCACTTGTTAGCTTATAACCTCCACTTCCTCCGCCACCGTTGCCACCCGGCGTTACAACAGCGGACTGGGATACTCCACCACCTCCGCCACCAGCATATAGTTTACCGTTCTCCTCTCCAAATTCCCTTGTAGTTGCGCCCTGACCTGCCCCGCCTTTGGAGTTATAACTACCAAATTCCACAGTTTGGCCATCGCCACCGTTTTCCCCACCGGTGCCAGATTGTGAGCCTCCTCCACTTCCCCCGGCTCCTCCGTTCAGTGCATACGTCCCTTCGTACTGCGGTGTATAATACGCACTTTCACCTCCGTTTGCAGAAAGAATTGAACCGAAAGTAGTTATACCGCCGTACTGCTTTCCGCTTTGGTGGCTTTGGGAAGTTGCGCCCTGCCCAATTGTTACATTGATGGAGCCGCTTACCGACTGTTTTCTTGCTGTTGCCGTGTACCCACCACCACCGCCGCCAGCGCCAGAAGAAATGCCTGGGTTTGTCATAACACCGCCCATCCCTCCACCGCCAACCATAAACACGTCAATTACCGCAGGCTTCAGAAACACCAGCGCCCCACTGCTGTGCAGTTCCACCACGCCGTCATCCCTCACCACGTAGTCCCCTGTGTAGGTAAATTTCAGTTTCGGCTTACCACCGGCACAAACAGGGGAACCACATATACTTGCCATATAAACCTCCGTTCCCGACCTCCGAAACGGAGGCCGTGTTTATTCTTTGTGTAGCCTTATGCACACGATGCCAGAGCCGCCAGCCCCTGAATAAGAAAAGCGTCCTGAATAAATTTCTGAACCTCCAGCGCCTCCACCACCCCCGCCGAGGTTATCAGTTCCATTAGAGCCTGAACCAGACCTGGGTGCACCGTTTCCTCCTCCCCCCTCTCCCCCTAAACCAACACTCCCGTAATAACTACCCGAATAACCATCCCCGCCTCCGCCAGCGCCAGAATACAGTTTGCCAGTGGCTTCGCCAAATTCTCGCGTTGTGGTGCCCTGACCAGTACCGCCTTTATCTGAGGAGGAACCTGAGGAGGAACTACCCCCATCAGCACCGTCCGAACCGCCGTTTGCCGCTTTTGCTACCCTCGCGCCAGCACCTCCTCCTGAACCTCCCGAAGTCACCGTTCCGCCAGCAGCAGTAGAGCCGAAAGCGACAGTATCTCCTCCGGGATTTGCGCTGCGACCGCCATTGTCGGGTGTGTAAGTTGCAGCGCCACCAGCACCGATAACGATAGGATACTCTGTGTTTACTCTTGGTATGATGTTCAATAGAGTTTTGGTAGTTCCCCCACTTCCGCCAATTCCACCAGCAATGGCACCAGAAGTGCCCCTCGACCCTGACCGTCCAGAAGAACCCCCTCCAACTAAAAAGGCATCAATGGCCGCTTCCTTCTTGACCGTCAGCACACCACTTGTCAGCAGCTCTACCACGCCATCCTCAAGGCGTTCATTATAGGTACCGGTATATTCGAACTCTAATCGTTTAGCAGTACCCCCCCCCGCAATTTGCGATTTACCGATAATAACCATCGTTAACTTACCTCCTTCACGTCGTACACCGTCACCTGCACGATCAGGTCAGCGGTGGGCTTTTCGCCCACAGCGTAGGCGGTGAATGTCCCGTTGTTGTTGGCGATGTAGATAGCGTTGGTGCCGTCGTCCAGCATCTGCTGTATCGCCGTTGCGTCTGCCTGAATGTCCGCCTGACTGGTGGCCGTTCCGCCTGTGATGGTCACGCCCTGGGTGTAGGGGCTTGCGCTCCCTGTCCAGCTTGCCGCCGCCAGCGTCAGCGATAGCTTGGCCGTGGGGCCGGAGTAGTCCGTGCCTTTTGTTGCCGCGCTCACACCGCCATTGCCGTCTCCCTTGAGTACGCCGCTGGCTGTGATCTTGGCCTGTCTGCTGGTATCTGCGGGGTGCTTGTGATCACCTCTGGCGTAGGTTGCCAAAGTGCCCGCCGCCGCTGTCCCGTCCATCACAGGGGCTGTGTCGGATGGTTTCGGCAGAGAATCGGGTGTGGCATAGTCTGTACCCGCCGCTGCGGCTGTTACGCCGCCCGAACCATCGCTTTTCAAAATGCCGCTTGCGGTGATCTTTGCTTGTTTGTTGTTCAGCGCCTCTTGCTGCTTTGTCGAGACAGGTTTATCAGCGTCGCTGGTATTGTCCACGCTGCCCAGGCCGACCATATCCTTGTCGTAATCTCCCGCCTGCGGTACAACGCTTCCTGCGCGTCCGTTGAAGCTTACCACGCCGCCGCCTGCGGCCTGCTGCGCCTGTTCTGCCCAGTATTTGGCGTTGTTTGTATCCTCGCCATCACGTGTCCCTGTTCCGCCAACAGCCCAGCTCTGTGCGGTTTTATTGATGCCGTCCACACTGGCCGCGCTCTCCGCAGCAGCCGCTGCGCTTTCCCGCGCACGAGATGCGGAGCCAGATGCCGCTTCCGCCGCCGTGCTGGCCGTGCTGGCCGCATAGGTCGCCGCCCTGGCCGCGCTCTGCGCCGTCTGCGCACTCGTCGCCGCTGCCGATGCACTGTTTGCGGCATCAGAGGCCTTTTCGCTTGCCGCAGTTGCACTTTTGCCAGCGCTGGTGGCGCTGGCGGAGGCGCTCGTTGCACTCCCAGCAGCAGCGTCCGCATTGGCCCCTGCCGCCGTCGCACTGCTTGCCGCTGCGGTTGCGCTGGACGATGCGCTTGCCGCGCTGTTTGCCGCGCCTTGCGCATATTCACTCGCGTATTGCTCAGAAGTCTGTGCACGGGACTGTGACAATGCCGCGCCTTCTGCGCTTTTCGCCGCCTCCGTCGCCGCCTTTCGCGCGTCCACGATGGTGGCAAGCACGTTTTCGATCTGCCCTTGCAGCTGCTCCGCTTGCGTAGGCGGCACGTCCTGCTCCGTCTCCGCGTCGGCGCTCCACTTGCTCTCGCCCACGGTGAACCGCCCGTACACCGCCGTGGTGGCCCGTGTCTCTTTTCCCCCGGCCACCGCAGCGCCCTTGACGCACAGCGTCATTTCACCGGCGTACTTTTTGGCCCCGTTTGGCACCGGCACAAGATACACGCTGGTATCGTCCGCCTCCAGCATGTCAGCGGTCAGAAGCACCTCTATCGTGGCCTCCCCCAGCGCATCGCGGAACTGCACCATTTTTGTCAGGCCGTCCCACATGCCGGAGAACTCCATGCGGAGAATAACATCGTTGTGGCTCCCGACAGCGCCGATCATGCACTTGTCGCCGGTGATATACTCATTTTGGATTTTCAGAGGGATCGTCCTCGTCATGTCCGCTCCTTTCTGCCGTGAAAAAACGGCACAGCAAGCAGGAAGGATAGCGTCCTTCTCCGCTTGCTGCGCCGTGTCACAGCCGTTTTCGTGTCTCGCGGTGGTATGCAGTTGTCAGTTCAGCTGCTGCTTGACCGCCTCATACTCCCGGGCCTTTTCCTCCAGCATCTCCGCCGTGGCCGCGTCCTGTGCCATCGACCGGCGGATGATGTTGTATACCGGCCGCGGGATACGGACATGCTTGCCCCGCTGGATGCGGTACACCTTGCCGTTCAGCCCCACCACGATGTCGTCCTTGTATCTGTCGTCGTCCTTGAAAGCGTAGAACGATACCATGCCGTCGTCCGCCTCTCTGACAGACATGCCACGCATGACCTCCTCGGCGGCCTTTGCGGCCTCCTTGGCGTCCTCAGCCTCCTTCTTGGCCTGCTCCAGCGCCTCGTTGGCCGCGGCCAATGCCTGTTCCATTTCTTCAGGCGTTCTCTGCTTCTTTTCTGCCATGTTTATCACTCCTCATGTCCGGTGCGGAGGGGGACAACGCCCCCTCCGCTTGTGTGTCAGTTCATCAGGCCGCTCTCAAAGGTAGAGGCGGACTCGATACGCACCATGTACTGCTCCACCAGGCGCTCGGCCACCTTGGTCAGCTTCCAGCCAGCGGTGGCACGCTGGTTCAGCGGGTCAGCGGTGCCGGAGGAGCCCAGCTGCTTCACGATGTGCTGCAGACCGCCGCCCTCCAGCTCGGTCACGCCGTAGGCGTCGGCGCCCACGATCAGGGTGGAATACACGTCGCGGCCCTTTGCGCCGCCCTCACCGGGATAGATCACGGCAGACGCGGCAGGCGTGGTCGCGGGGCTGTCCTTCACGGTGATGGTAGCAGAACCGGCAGTACCTGCGGCCGCGGACGCCACCTCCATCAGCTCGCTGCCCACCAGGATCTCGCGGCCGGTCAGCGCGGCAGCCTGGTTGGTGCTCAGGGCCTCGGTGACGGTGATGACCTTGCCGGACGCGCTCTTGACGGTCAGGTCACGCACAGCGGCGTTGCTGCCGTCGGCGATCACCAGGTCGGGAGCGTGGAAGATCTTTGCCTCGGTGGTCTCCACGAAACGGACACCCTCGATCTTGCCGATCTCGCCCTCATAGATACCGTCGGGGTCGGAGTAGGTCTTCACGTCCACCCATTTCTTGTCGCTCATCAGGTCATAGGCGGTGTCGGGGTGAATGATACCCGCGAAATAGCCGTTGATCTTCTGGGCGTTCATGACCTTCAGCGCACGGACGGCCTTGCGGATGTCGTCCACACTCAGGTACTTGTTGTTGGCCTCAGTGGCGTCGCCGCCCACCAGCTCGCTTCTGTCCTTGGCGCCGCCGGCATACACCACGTTGGTGCCGCCTGCCAGCACCTCGCGGGTGATGGTGTCGGAGGTACGGCCGGCCTGAGAGGCCAGCAGACGGGTGGCCTGCACCAGGTTGTTGTCAATAGCGGTCAGCTCCAGGATGTCGGACAGCTCGATGTAACCGCCGTACTGCTTGATGGTCGCACGGATGACGCCCATGCTCAGCTTCTGGCCGGCGGGGGTCACACCTTCGGTCAGGGGCACCAGCGCCTTGGGCAGGCTGTCGTACTTGCGGAACTCGATGGTCTTGCCGCTGTTCTTGGGGATGGGATGCTTCTGACCAAACTGGTCATGGATCAGCTCCGGCTCGGCCAGATTGATAAGACGCATAGAGTAATACGTCTTCATCTCGTCGGACAAACCGGCGTCCAGGGTGGTGTTGGTGTTGCCGTCAAACAGGTTCAGCACCACCGGCATCAGGTACAGGTCACAAATGGTATTCATCATAGTTTCATAGCTCCTTTCAGCATATCGCAGCGGAGCCGTGTGAGATCAGAACGAAATGCGTTCGCCTCTTGCCACTCTCCGCTCGATCTCCTCAAAGTCTGCCCTTGTCAGCTTTGAGGGATCCGTCTTTGTTACGAACGCGCTGTTGGAGTTGGTGCCGTTTTCGTTGGGACGATTGCCCTTTGCGCGGACGGAGTCTGCCACCTTTTTCTCCGTGCTGGCGGCCGCGGCCTGTACAGCGCTGCCCATCAGCTCGTCAAAATGCAGCACGCGGTAGGCGTGCTCCACCGGTGTCCCGGCCTTCAGCAGGCTCAGAAACTCCGGGTTCTGCAGCTCCTGCATCAGGTCGAAGCCCTGGTACAGGGGGTTGCCCTTCATGGCCTCCGCTTCCTTGTACCACTTCTCGCCCTGCGCCCGGAAAAACTCGTTCTGCTGCTGCTCCTGCTGGCTCCGCAGCAGCTCGGCGTTCTCCCGCTTCAGCCGGCGGAACTCCTTGTACTGCTCCTCGCTCATGCCCGCCTCCTCGGCGGCCTCGCTCCAGTAGGCGTGGTCGTTGTCCACGGCCTCCAGCAGCCGCGCGGCGTCCCCGTCGTCGATGCCATAGCGCTCCATCAGCGTATCCAGCACCGGCTGGTAGGACTTCATCCGCTTCTCATTCTCCCGCGCCTCCTTGAAGCGCCGGTCGATCATCCGCTGCGTTTCCTGGGTGTACAGGTCCTTGTACTCCCCGTTGATCAACTCCCTGAAAGCCTTTTTCTTGGCCTCCAGCGCGTCGGACGTGGTCTCCACGTCCTTTACCTTCTCCTCAGCCCCGGCGTCAGGCTGCTGCTCCGTCTGTGCTTCGCTCTCCGGCTGCTTGCCGTACTTCACGTCGCTCAGTGCGCCCGTTTTGCCCTGGCGGGTGGTACCAGTGCTCGCTTGTGTCTCGCCCTGTGCTGCGGGAGCTGCCGCCCCGCCGCCCTCGCCGTCAAACAGGCAAAGGCTCATGTCAAAAAGGTACATATCTTGTCCTCCTAAAAATGCGCGGGCATGTCGCTCCCGTGTGGCGTCCCCGTTCCTGCGGCAAAGCGGTGTCTCATAACCGCCGCCCCGCCGCCCGGAAAAAAAGGGAGGTACAGAGTTCGCCTCTGCACCTCCCACGGTACCATTGCTTTTTCTGATTTTTCCACTTAAAAGTGGAATTTTCAAAATTTTACAGAAATTTTTTTCGGCGCCGCCTTTTCCAGCTGCAAAAAGCCGATCTTCAGCAGGTCGTACAGCCATTCCCCACCGTGCCAACGCAGGTACGCATCCCCGCTGTCCAGCTTTTCATACACCAGCTCCGCCTCCTGCGTGTTGTGCAGCCACCCCGCAGCCGTGTACATGAGACAGCTTACCGCCGCACACACGTCCGGTGCGCCCGTAGCGTGTCCCCTGCACCTGACGGAGCAGCTGTCCCCGCGGTGCATCGTCACCTCTGTCATACGCTGGGTGTGCTCCGCTTGGCAAGCGCCTGCCCGTACCCGGTCATGGGTGTCTGCGCCTCCATGATGCCGCTTGCAAGGCCGTTCCCGCCGCCTCCGCCGCTCTCTGCGGTATTGGTGCCTCCGCCTGACTGCGTCTCCTCCTGGGGCATGAAAACGCCGGTGATCGCTGCCAGCTGCTGGCTCATCTGCATCACCATGTTCAGCAGCGTTTGCCCCTGCATGACCTTCTCCTTCACCGTCTGTATGCCCTCAAAGTCCATCATGTCCAGCGCGATCAAGCTGGCCTGCGCGTTCTCCGGCGCGAAGAAGCCCATTGCGTACAGCTCCTTGGCCCGCTCGTTCTGCTCCATGCGGCTAAAGGGGTTTTTCTTCTGCGCCTTGATCTTCAGATCAAACACCGGCCGGCGGAACATGGGATTGCCCATTGTGTCCAGCCCGGTCACCTGGTCCTGCAAGCCGGTGTTGTCGAAGTCGATAAACTGGTACTCGCTGCCCTCACCTGTAATGCGGAAGCTACGGCTCAAGTCGTAAAACTGCCGCATCAGCTCCACGCACAGGGTGTTGATCTGCGTATACGCCCGATAGCTGGCGGCGATCATGTCCCGACTGGCCTTGTTGCCCGCCTCCTGTAGTGCTGCGATGGCCGCCGCCGCGGTCACGTTGGTGGTACCGCCGGAGTTCACGTCGCGGTTGGCCGCCGTGTCCTTCATCTCCTCGATCTTCATCTGTGCCACAGTCACATAGATGTCGGAAAGCGGCTGCGTCACGATCTCCTGAATGCGTCCGTCGTCCAGCGGCCCGTTCACATGCACCAGCGGCCGGTTCCAGTCCAAAAACTCCTGCTCGTTGATGGACGTGGTGTCGCTGACAAAGAAACGCTTTTTCGTGGCCATCATGGCGTTCTCCAGAATGTTGGCGCTCAGCTTGTCGATGTACAGCTGCGGGTCCTTGCAGATAGCCACATAGCCGAAGCCGATGGGTGTGCCCTTCTCCGGGTACATCACGTCCAGCACCACCGGGTACATACCGTGGTCATAAAAGCCCCGCTCCCGGTACTCCGGGTCGTTCTCGCTGGCGTACAGCAGGGTTGAGCCCACGAATTTGATGTAGTGCAGCGCCGTCCTGCCATCCGGTGTCTTGACCTTGTAATACCAGTCCACCACCACGCTCTTGTCACTGGTGTCCACGTTGTCGTCGTAGATGTACTCCTTCACGTCCACGACCTTACCCTTCTGCTTGCCCTTCAGCTGCGGGTACTCGCTGTCCAGCAGGTCGTTGTCCACCAGGTCTACGATAAACAAATTCCGGCTCTTCTGGATGTCCGTGATGCCCGGCTCCCAAAACAGCTTCAGCAGGTCGATGTCCCGTATCTCTATGTCGCCCAGTCCATTGTCTTTCTTCGGGTCCCAGAAGATACCGTACACCGCCGTGCCGTGCTTCAGCTTCTCCCACCAGTTGTCGGAGTACACCTGCTCGAAGTGGTTGTACTCCTGCACCACCGGCAATATCTGGCTCAGCGTCTTGGCGCTCTGCTCGTCGCTGCGCTCCCGTGGCAATACCACCGGCTCCGGGTAGTTGTCCATCGCGTCGGCGTGCTTGTTCTGAATGGTGTTGAACAGCCACGCGGAGGACGGCTTGGGCTCCGGCGGCGTAGACGTGACCTCCTTGCCGCTCTTGTCCACCCGCTTTGCCTTGCTCTGACCGATGCCCTCCCAGTGCCGCAGCTCCCACCACAGCTCGTCGTTGACGATGCGGTTTTCCAGGTTGCCCTTGCCGTCCTTGTACTTCGACAGCAGGTCGATGCCCCGCTCCACGTCCCGGTCCGTGATGGTGGGCGTCTGCTCTGTCCGCTGCAGCAGCATTGCCGCCATCTCCGGCGCCATGTCCTGCTCCTCCGGTACGATGCCGGGGATGCCGTATCTCTCCATGCGCTCCTCCTTAATACACTTGATAAAATGCGTACCGGCTGGGCCTGTACTCGTCCTCTGTCTCCAGCGGGGAATACGGCCGCTCCACCGTCCTGTATTCCTCCCGCGGCCCTATGGGGTTGCGCATGCACACATACCGCAGCTGGTCGTAGATGTGGTCCTCGCCGTCGGTGTCGATGTCCTCCACGTCCGTCTGGTCATAGACCAGGTTCGGCACCGTCCGTATAAAATGCTTGCAGGTGCTGAACACATACAGCATGGGCACTCCATCCTCGTCAAAGGCCAGCCGGTGGTGCACCTGCATCTTGCCGTTGATCCGCGCGTGGTCACCCTTCTCGAAGTACACCCGCTGCCGCTCCATCAGCGCACCCACGCTCTCCGTGCCGTCGCTCTGCCAGATGGCCGGGTCGCCCACACGGTGTATCTGCTTCCCCTTCAGGTTGGGATCTTCGTCCTCGATCCTCCGTATCTCCTGCGCCACCTTTGTGGGCTCCCACATCACGCCCCGGTTTGGCGTTCCCGTGCAGCCGTATAGCTCCCGTATGTGGTACATCCGCCTGTTGCGGTCCACGGCGTACCACCCCACAGAAAAGGGCCGGGAATAGCCCCAGTCCAGCCCGCACCAGATCACCCAGTCCTCCGGCACCCGGAACGGCGCGATCACGTGGGTGTTCTTCCGGTCCATATAGTGCTCGCTGTCGTTGCGCCACTCCGTGAACACCTGCCCCTCGAAGCTATCCCAATTGCCGTACAGCAGGGCGTTCCGCTCCGCCTCCGGCATGCTGGCCAGCCGCTGGACGTACATGGGGTCGTTTTCCATCAGTATCTTGTTGTCAAATACCGAGGACGGCACGAAGATCCGCTTCTGCTGCCCTATGTGCTTTTTGCCGTCCGGCGTGTACCACGCGGCCTCCTCCGTGATGGTCTGCATCGGCGCCGCCGCCGTGATGAAGCGCTCCTTCACCCACCCGTGGCCTACGCCGCCGGGGTTGGCCGTGGAGCGCATATACACCCGTGTTCCCGGTCCGTTGGGCCGGTTGCGGGATTTCAGATACTCGTATTCCTCCTGCGTAAAGTGCGTCAGCTCGTCAAAGGCGATAAAGTCATAGGCCTGCCCCTGATACTGTATCTTGTCCTGCGGCCGGTTCATGCTGCCGAACACGATCTGCGCCCCGGAGGGAAACCGCCATGTGTGGCTGCTGCCGTTGTACCTGGCCTTGGGGTATACCCGCGGGTAATAGTTCAGCGTCTTGTCGATCAGTTCCCGCAGCTGCGGGAACGTTTTGCGCAAGATCAGCGCCTTGTACCAGGGGATATGCACCTGCCGCAGCGCCTCGATGACCAGCGCGTCGCTCTTGCCGCCGCCTGCCGCGCCGCCGTACAGCGCCTCATACTCCGGCCGCGCCATAAATATGGCCTGCCGCTCCTGCGGCCGCCATACCACGCTACTCATCCCTGACCTCCGGCATCAGCACCACGCCGATCTCCTGCCGGTCAGTCTCCGGCGCTTTCTCGCGCCACCCGAAATTGCAGCTCAGGCTGAACTTTGCGCCGTTCGCGCCGTCACGGTCATACAGCCGCGCCTCTGCGTATTCCTCGCATCGCGCCTTTGCTCGCGTAACCGTGTCCGCGAATTCCGGCCGCGCCTGATAATCAATCAGCGCTTGTCTGCCTGTAAACCCCAGCGCCAGCGCCAATCCTGTAATTGTGGGTGGCTTTGCGTTAATGATAATAGGCACACCGTACTTATCTCGCACAGCACAGCCGTCATCGCCAATAAACAGCTCTCCCTTGCAGCTCTCAAAGTAAGCGTCAATGGCTTTCTGCATTTGCTTGACGCTTTGGTATTTTCTTGGGCACCCTACCTTTGCCATTTTGCTCACTTCCTTCCTTGTCTGACGCACCGGCCTCCCACCACTGGCCTTTGTCATTGGCACGTCTGTACCCGGCTTTCGCCTCACCTGAACCCGTTGAGCTTTCTTTTGATTATGCTGCTGGCGCTCTACCAGCAGATCATCAACGTCTTCCCTGGGACACATTGCTAAGAGGTGCGGGAAGTCCTGTCTACTGACACACTTTCAGGGCGGCGCTATGCCATTGCCCAACGGTAGTGTCCACCGCTTTTGGTGCAGGCAGTAGGATTTGAACCTACGAACCAAAAATTGTTATATTTGAGCTGTATCCACCCAGCTTCTGCCTGCATATTGCTCCCTCCGGGCGGAGCCGAAGCCCCGCCCATCAGGAAAAGAAGGGGGAAAAGAAAAAGAATGGAGATGCAGAGTTCGCCCCTGCATCTCCCATGATAAAGTGCGTTTTTTCAATTTTTCCACTTTTAAGTGGAATTTTCAAAAATTATTTTTCGGCAACATCTACCACGCAGGGATAGTCCGTCCTGCCCATCAGATAGTCCACCGACACGCCGAATTCATCCGCTATGCTCTTCAGCGCATCCATCGTCGGCTTCGCCGTGCCCAGTTCATACCGGCGTATAGCATCCGAATTCAGCCCGCAGCGCTCCGACAGTACATACCGCTTCAGTCTCTTTCTCTCCCGCAGCTTTCTCAGCCGTTCCGGGAATTCGCTCATGTCAGCACCTCCTCCGGGAAGAATGTCTCCCGCACCCCGCCGCACTCCGCCACGATGTACCGCCCCTTCGGATGCACGTACACCACCGTGCCCTTGCGGATGGGGAACCGCTTTTCATCGTTGGCGCCGGAGCCGGGGTACTCGCTCGGCAGCGTCATAAACCGCTTCCGGATCGTGTCACCCTTCTGCATCGCCGCCGTCCTTTTTCTCGCCGTAGGAGCAGAAGTCGTCCGGCTCTACACACACCGCATCGCCGGAATACCCGCGGGCATTTGTCTTTGGCTCCGTATGTAGGTAACACAAACCGTTTTGGTAGTTGCGATAGTGCTTGCAGTCCTTGCTCGGCATTGTCGAACTGTTCAAACACTGCCGATCTTTTAATATATTCCGCCATCACAATTCCTCCTTATCTCCTGTTCCATAATGCCCAACGGCGTGTGCTTCCGCATCCATGCGTACACCCACTCCCGGCTCTCCGCCGTGCCCATCGGCTTCTTCTTCGGCGGCAGTTCGCCGTTCTTCGCGGCGGTGGCCGTGGGGTTGTGCTTGTGCTCTCCCATCACTCCGCCCCTCCGGCCATTCGTGCCCCACATCCGGGGCAATAATCCGACAAAACGTATTCATCGTTGCAGCTATACACCGCCTCATAACCGCACTTCGAGCAAGCGTAGCCGCCGATTGGATCGCGCCCTGCAAGCGCGGGGTCCCACCCGGTTATCTCGCTCTCGTATACCGGAAGCCACCCAGCCTGCGGCGTTTCCTCTCCATCCGACTTTCCGCCCCCAGCAAAGCCACGCACCGCGTCCAATACAGCCTTTCCGATGACCGCCTGTATGCTCACTTTGTTCTCGCACACCACAGGCATATCATCCAAAGATTTGTTATAGTACGTTGCTTTGCGTACCTTCCATTTGCCGTCCCAGAAGTCAACGGAATAGCCAGTGCTTTTTGCCGCTTCCATTTTTGCCGATCTTGCCGCGCCGGTTTTTACGAAGTAGCTTTCCCGCGTCACCCACGGATTTTTGTAGATTTTCATTCCACACCGTCCATTTTCGCACCGCAGTTGGGGCAGTAATTAAGCCTGTCGTTAAAAGGGTGACCATCAATGTATTCAGCCATTGTCCTTCCCCTCCCCATTAAACCACTTCCTCAGTTTGTGAGCGCACGACACACACAGTTCGTAGTCATTGTCGTTTATGTCATTCTTAATCCGCCGCATACCGGCATAGGTGGCGGAGTTGAACGGGCTGATCTCCGCTCCGCAGCGGTCACACACTCTCTTTGTTGCCATCACTCCACCTCCTGCATCCAGAACTCACGGCGGCACTCGGAGCACCCCTGGCGCAAACAATCGGCGGTAACCCGTATATCAGCAGAAATACGCTTAGGGCACAGGATCAAAAGCCCGGTGTTATCAATATCAGCCTGAGGATACTGCTCCAAAAACACGCTCTGCCGTGTCTTGCACGGGTGTGCAGCAGACCACTCCTCGACGACCCTCACCACTTCTCCCGCTGTTTCCTGCGATTGCTCCTCCACATTTACCGTGCAAAAGTCAGTCATAAATGCAGGACATTCCTCACAGCCAGAAAATTTGCCGCACATACGCAGATATTCCTTTACAAACTTAATAGCATCCATCACATTTCCCTCCATCTGCACCCGTCACAGGCGCCCTCGTGTGCTTTTTTGTACTTCCCACAGTATTGGCATAGTTCGTTTTTCATGGTGTGCAATTCTTCTTTAAGCCGCAAAACCTTGTTTGTTTTCGACGCAGCCACGTCAAGCAATTCCTTGATGTCTCCCGGCGTCAGCCCCGTGTCCTCGTAGGCGGCAAGGCGGTCTTGCAGCACACAGATCCACTCTTGTTCCGTGTATTTCTCCTCGTAATCTGACGCCATAAGAACATCACCAGTTCTAAGTCGCTGTGTCAGTCGTTCCATCAGCTCGTCTCCTTCTCCCACCGGATTTTCATTTGTGCCGGGTATAGGTCAACCTCCGGTCTGCGCTTACCCGTCCAACGCAAGCCGCCAGCCTGTCCCACGCATTTCCACCCGCTGGCTTTCAGGCTTGTGCCACTTTCGCTGTCCAGTATGTAGGTCACAAGTCGTTTGTAGCCCATCGCCCGTGCCGCCCGCCAAGCAGCGGCGTACAGCATAGAACAAGCATTATGGGTGCCATCTGTGCATAGCCGGTTGACCTCCAGCGTCCATCCGTCGTCCAGATGCCGACTCACCGGTCTGCCCACAATGGCAACGCCCACGATTTCCTTTCCGTCCGTGCAGCCGATGGAAAACTTGTGTCCTACCACTGGCTTATGATGCCGGTGGTGCTGCTCCACAAAGGCGTTCGCCTCCTTGAGCGTCATCGGGCAAACCTCAAGGCTCATTTTTGCTCCTCCTTCACCTCTACCGTGCAAATCGTGTCATTTCGGGTCCCGCCATGAGGCACCAGCAAAATGCGCTGCATGGTAAATCCACGCTTTGCCCCCAACCCCATAGAGTTCCAGCCAAAGCAGATGACCTTTCCTCCCGGTCTCAGGATACGAGCCGCCTCGTTCTTTGTCTCGCTCCAAAAGGTCGTTCGCCCGTCCCATTTCAATCCCCCCTGTATGCCGTCGTAGCACTCTTTCACCTGTCGCTGAGAATACGGCGGGTCATACAGCACACCGTCCACAGAGTTATCTGCAAAGGTTTTCAGGAACGCCAGCGCGTCCATGTGGTAATCCGTGGGCCGCTCCGGATTCAGGTCGTTGGTAATCGTGGCCGGTGATTTCACCCCCGCGAACGGGTCAACCCAAACGCCCTCGTCCAGCTCCTCCCACAGCAGCTGGGCAATGGGCTTGATGGCAAACGTCCACTTGTTGGGCATCGCCCAAATCCGCTCCATACGCATCACTCCACCTCCTTCACCGCCACAGCCTTTGCCAGCTGTGCCATCCCCTGTTTCATGTCCTCTATCTGCTTATCCCGCCGTGCAATGGCGTCCTTCAGGCTGTCGTTGGCTTTCATCAGTGCCTCGATGTGCCGCTGCTGGTTCTCGATCAGGTCAGCGGCGGCATCCAACACTCGTTCTTGGCAACTCTGCTTATCATTGTAGATTGTGCAACCATGACACTCTCCCTCGGCAAGGCACCGCAGCGCGGTCACGATCTCATCTCTTGTCATGTCATTCCTCCTAATCTCCAAACACCACGCCGCACTCGTCCTTCAGCACGTCCTTGATGTGCTTCCGCTTGATGCGGCCCTCGTTGATTTCCTCCGCCAGTTTCTCCAGGCACTCGTACAGATACGCGATGCTCTGCGTGTCCCGGCTGTCCGCTGTCTCCTCCTGGACGTGCCAGCCGCATTTGTCCATCAGCACCATCGCCACCATGTCCATGTTCTCCCGTGTGCCTTGCAGCTTGCCACGCATAAAGATGCGGTCGTCCCTGCTCAAATGCTGTTTACCCATTTGTCACCACATCCTTACCTGTGCCGTGTGGGCCGCAAATCGTTCCTCCTGCTTTTCGTAGTATTCCCGGTCAATCTCGCAGCCCACGAAGTCAAAGCCGAGGTTATACGCGGCAATACGGCTTGAGCCGCTGCCGAGGTGCGTGTCGAGGATTTTGTCCCCCCTCCTTGCGAAGCGCGTCAATATCCACTCGTACAGCTCCACGGGCTTTTGCGTGGGGTGAATTTTTCCTTTGTAGTTTCCATAAATTGGGACTTCCGCAACAAACGAAACCGTTGATAGATTATCCGATAGCGAAGCAATCTCGCACTGCGAATACCTATCTGCACCACGAACCCCTTTATCCCATGATATGAACCCCTTGAACGGACGTCCGAAATTATTTGCCCCGAAAATAATTTGAGAATTGCTACACCTTTCCAATTCCGCAAAATACCCGTCTGTTGGAACCCCTGCAAGAAACAATCCTTTGCAACTCATGCTGTCCCGCATCCATTTTGTCGGGGCTTTGTTTTCGTCCCTGTATGGCGGGTCTACAATGGCAAGATCAAATGCCTTATCCGGAAGCGTCCGCATATACTCCATGCAGTCTACGTTCAATGCGATTTGTTGTTTCACGCTTTACACCTCCCGTATGGCAAACCCATACCTACTGCGGAACAGCTTTGCTTTCATGGCATACTCGCGGGTACGCATCCCTTTCACGTCCTCCACCACCGGCAGCCAGTACCGCTGGCCGTAGCTGTCAGGGGTCGTCCTGCGCTCGTACACGAAGTCCGCGATGTAGTCGATACTTTTCACACGTTCGCCCTCAAACGTCGTGTACGCCTCTTGCAAGCAGTACCGCACCTGTAATTTCAGTCCCCGTATCTCCCCGGCCTTTTGCAGCAGCATCAGCGCGTCGTAGCGCTCCGCCTCCTTCTTGCTGTCGAATGTCAGCTTCCCGCGCTTAGTCTTCTGCGCCTTGTACTTCCCCGGTTTCCGCATCTTCTCCATGACCTGCTTCTGCGCCGCAGGACTAAGCCGCGCCAGGTCGTTACTCATCAGGCCCATTCAGCTTCCCTCTTTTCTCCAGCCCTCGTTTGTTCATCGTGTACTGCACCTCATGGACGATGCGCATCTCTCCGCACCGTTCGCACGTGCCGCCCAGTGTCCGCCGCCACATGGGGGCGAAGATGTACTCGTCCTCCATGTCCCGGATGCACTGTCCGCACAGCTTCGCCGTGGCGATCTTCCAGATGCCAGCGTTCATGGCTTCGCCCCCTTGATGTACTTGCCCATCCAGGCATCACGTGCACCGTCGGTCTTGCCGACAAGTGCAGCAGGGGCATGCCCCCACCGTTCCCACTTCTCCGCATTTCGGCAAGCCGCTTTCCAGTCTTTCATGGGGGTCTTGCCAACCATCCAGCCTTTCGCTTCGTAGAAGTCGATAAAGCCTTGCGGGTCTACCGCCGAATGGCGTTCAGCCACGTAGGACTGAACCTCTGCCAGTGTGGGTGGGGTAAAGCGCTTCGCGCGCGTACTCCCACCGTAAGGTGGGAATAAGTCTTTGTCTTTGTCTTTGTCTTCTTTCTTTGTCTTAGTAGGCTTGGGGTCATTTGCGTTTGCTTCTGTTTGCTTGATTTTGCTTGCGCTTGCTTGCGTTTGCTTGCCGCCTTTCGCCCCGTTCCTTGACCGTTCAGCGGAAAGCTCATCGTCCCTGTCCAGCATCGTCCGGAAAACCGGAAACAGTATGCTTTCCGCGCCCTCCAACTCCGGCGGGATGCCTGTTCTTGCGTACTCCAGAATGGCGATAAAAAGACGGCCTCGCTCTGCATCGGACAGCGCCGCTGTCTGCTCTATCCAGTCATAGTAGGCTTTCACGTAGCACTTTCCCATAGGTCTCACTCCTTCGGGTATGCGCCAATAATGTACATAATCCGCTCTGGATCAAAGCCGTAATTTACTGTGTAAGTCTTGCCTTTCTCCACAAGTTCAGCGGGTATCTCCAAGTGATACCCCCATAACACGTCGCAGTCTTCGCGCTTCTCGCCAAACTGTATAGCGCATGCAGCGTAATGCGCGTCAAGAGCACGCCTATATTTGTCTATGACTGCCAGCCGTTCCCGCTGCCGCTGTACCACGTTCTGCAAATGCGTGTTCTGCCGCCGCAATGCCTTGATCTCCTCCTGCATCTTGCCCATTCACGTCACCCCCTTAGAAAGGCAAATCTGACATGTCGTCCTCGTCCATCTCCACGGACTGGCTATTGCCGCCCGTCCGAGGAAACGTGACCTTCGCGTCCGTGTCCTTCCAGCTGTCGCCAAAATACATATTGTCCGCCACGATCTCGGCGCTTCTGCGGTTGTTGCCGTTCTTGTCCTGCCAGTCACGCATTTGCAGCCGGCCCTCCACCACCGCCATGCGGCCTTTGGTGAAATACCTGGAAGCAAACTCCGCCGTACCGCGCCACGCCACAATGTCGATGAAGTCCGTGTCCTTGGTCCCGTCTGCGTTCTTAAAGTCCCGGTCTACCGCCAGGGCAAAACTGGCAACGGCGGTGCCGTTCTGTGTCCTGCGCAACTCCGGATCGCGGGTCAACCGACCCATAATGAAAATCTTGTTCAGCATATCAAATCTCCTTATAAGTAACTTTTTCCAAATTCTCGCCGGAAATCCTCTTCCGTCCAGCCCTGCTCCTGCATGGCCTTTAGCTGGCCGTACCGCCGCAGCCTGCGCATTTGTTCGCCGCTGCGGTGTACGGCTGTCTTTCCGTTCCTGTGGCACCTATTACCGCACAGGTACACCACCAGACCGTACTTCTCGCTCTTCTTGCGGTTCGCGCCGCCCAGGAGATGATGTTTCTCTAACGGATCGCTGGGGTCATTCCTGCCGCACAAAAAGCATCTCTTACTCTCCATGCGCTTCCTCCGTCCCGTCCCACTCGTATTCCGGGCAGCTGTGAATGGCGTAGCTGTGCATGATGCCCGCCTTGCGTCCTCCCTTTCTCTTCACCGTAGGAGTAGCGTCCCATCCGGGAACCGGCTCCGGGTCTTTCATCGACCAGCTACAATCGCCATAGCACTTCCTGCACGTCCAGCAGGGCTGTGTGTGTGGTTTCATGCGATCACCTCTCCCCACCGGCTCACCAGCGCTTCCAGCTCTGTCGGCGTCATCGTCTCAATACCTACCGCCTTACAATCCTCCACGACGGCATCTATCAGCCGCGACATCTGCTCCGTGTCGTAGGTACTGCTGCCGTACCATACTGTTACGGTCACGCAGCCCTTCAGCTTGCTGGGGAACGTCTCTGCCATCCAGCCGATCCCGTTCCGCTCCCATGCCCTGCAAAACGGATCTGCCGCCTTTTCCCGCAGGCATAGCACCTCGCTCACGCCTCCGATGTTCCGTATCTCCTGCCGGTACACCTCCTGCTTGGAGATGCCGTAGTGCGCCGCCAGCCTGTCCAGCAGCACCCAGCAATAGGCGTTGGCGTCCAGGCTCCGGCCTTTGCCCTTGATGGTCACGTTGTACTCCTTGCCCGGTTTCAGCGCGTCGCACACGTCCATCGCGGTCTGCGGCGACTTCACACGCAGCGCCAGCCACGCGCCATCACTGTCCTGCTGCCACCGTGCGCCATCGACTGTCACCTGCTGCATAATTCTTCCTCCTGCGGCCAATGTCCTGTTCGTAGGCATTTTGCCAAATACCTAAGGCGAGGTAGGTAACACCCCTCAACCCACTCCGCGTCATAATCAACCTTGTGCTGTGTCAACCTGTTTTCGTCTATTGGCAGGAAAAAATTAAACAATTCGTCTTCTGTAACGCGGTATGCCACGATCCTGCAAAACTTTCTCTTTCGGAACAATCCGCATCCACTGGCAAACATCTCCACTTGGCACTGCTGCCAATACGCTTTCGTAACCTTGAATACAGGTTTGCTGTGCGTTTTCACTTCGGTAATAAGTTGTCTGCTTTCCCCGTCATAGTTCACCCGCAAACGGAGCGAACGGATGCGTATCTGCCTGTCTCGTATCTTCACACGCAGCGCGTCAAGTATCTTGTGTTCGTAAGCCGTTCCGCATTGCATTGACGGTGTGACAAACCTGTCTTTTCTAACACCCAGCTTCACCAGCCACCATCTGCGGAATGTATCTGTATTCCAGTTCCCCATGATGGTGGCGGTGTCGCTTGCGCCAAACCAACCGCTTCTGTCGTGGTTTCGTATCATAGCTTACTCACAGCCTTTTCAAGCGCGTCCAGCTTTGCAAAATAGCCCATCAACTGCACAAGCTGTTTTTCGTTGATCCCAAGTCCCCGAAGCAGGTCGTTGTGGTCAAGCCCGTTTCGTTCTTTCATGGTGATTAGCCTTTCCAGTCTCTCCTTTATGGCAAAGATACTGTGACGGCTCAAATCGTCCTCACCATCGTCTCCGTCACCTTCTGCCCAAAGGTCAAACCCAAGTCCGGTGCGAACGGCAACGCCCTTAACGAAAGCTCTCGCCAGCGCGTTGTTTATGCGAAGTTGGTTCAGCGTATCCTCATATACCACAAGGGACCCGTTCAACAGGGGCATGTCGTAGGAAAACTCCAAATCGTCAATGTGGATTTCAACAGACACAAACCAGCATTCTGTAATCCTTCCTTTGCTGGTAGTAATTTTGGCCTGCGGCCACAGGTATGTATTCGTTTCCGGGCACCTCCGAGGGGCATACCACACGCTGGATGCTCCGTTTTCGTGGAGCAACTTGGCGCACTTTGCCCAGCTCAAATAAGGGACCTTGATAACATTACCCTTCTCGTCTTTCGCGTCGCGTAAATCGCAAAACGGCTTTACATCCACCTGTATCAACTCGTCAAAAGATTTCAGCATTATTCTTCCGCCTTTCCCACATACTCACTGCCGCAATACGGGCATCGGTATTCTGTCATTTCCTCACCGAACTCGCCGTCCGGGTAATGTTTGTAGGTACACATGGCGGGGTCTTCAAACTCCGCACCACAATCATCGCAGATGTACAAAACGCCGGTGTCTATGCGCTCCCACCTTTTCTTTTTAACTCGCATCATACCGGCCTCCCCGCCGCTTTCAGCACTTCCCGCATAGGCTTCCGCGCCTTGAGGATAGACATAGCCCGCGCCGTCTCCCGCCTGTATTGCCGCCACAGGTCGCTCAACTCGTCGCTCTGGTAGTACCCGTCCCCGTCGTTGCAGATCATCACGCCCTGCTTCTTTGCCTCGGCCACGGCCTTTCGCATCTTCCGGTCGGTGGTGTGCAGCGCCGCCGCCAGGTCTTCCCGGCTGATGGCGTTCCTGCGCCCCTTGGGGATCAGACCGGCAATGCGCTCTGTCTCCGCCGTACGCATGGGCAATTCGGCTTTCTCGTCCTCGCTGAACAGATACGCCCTGCTGGCCCGCAGCGCCGCCTCCAGTGCCTCGGTGACTTCCTCCGTGGGCAGGCACACGCCGTTTTCAAACCGGCTCACCATGCTCACGTCCATCCGTGCGTCTGCCAGCTTCAGAATTCCGCTGACTGCCTCCTGCGTCAGCCCCAGCTCCAACCGCCGTTCCTTCAGTCGGTTCATCTCCCATCCCTCTTTCTTATCGCCTTTTTGGCGTTCTCTCGCCTTGCGCTGTTCATGCTGTAAAAATCAGCCTCGCTGTACGATGCGTAGCGCTTTGCCTTGTCGGCCTCAACGTCCCGCCGGAACGCTTTGTAGTCCTCGCACTCCCCGTGGCACCTCGCGTGTCTGCGCTGGCAACCCTGGCAGGGCGGAGCCGTCCGGTTCACCAGTCCGATCATTCCCACTTCACCAGCGCTTTCACCACACCGGCCTGCGCCGCGTCCTCGTGGTGCATCAGCACGTCCACCGTGTAGCCGTACACACCGGTATCGGCGGCTATGTAAGTCTTGCCGCCAAGCGTCACGGTGCTGCCCAGCGGGATAACGTCCGGGTCTACCGCCACGGCCTCGCCAATGTTTACCCACAGGCCGGAGGCCGTCAGCACCTTGCCGTCCCGCTGGTTCATGTGGGCGTAGGGCGTACAGCACGCGCAATAACCGGTGATGTCGCATACCAGCACGTTCTCCGCCTCCGGCTCCGCGATCTCTGCCGTGGGCGGTGACTGCACCACGTCCTCCTGCACCGGGGGCAGCGTCAGGCACCACGCCACCAGCGCAAGCAGCATCACCCACAGGACAATTGCCACTACCCACATACGCCTGCACCATCGCCTGGCGCGGCATAGCCGGGAGTATTCCCGCGCCCGCCTGTTCCGCTCCCTCATCGCCCCAGCGCCTCCACGCCCTTGACGATAGCCCAGCTCAGCCACGCCGCGCCGATAAACGCCAGCGTCCATGCAAACCAACTCATTCCTCCACCGTCCTCTCCGCGATCCATGCGTCCAGCTGCTTCTTGAAGATCTGATACACTGGGCTCTTGTCCAGCTCGATCACCAGCCCGAAGGGGTACACCCCCTGCTTGATGCCCTGCCGCAGTGTGTCTGTCGTCATGCCCAGCCCACGCTCCCGCAGGTACAGCGTCGCGTCCTGCGGCGTCAATGTAACGATCCTACTCATTTCTTCTTCCTCTCGATGATGGCATCCAACGCGGTTTCCATCCGCTTTTGGATGTCCTTCGGCTTCTTCACACCGTTCAGGATCTGGCACACATACGCCTTTCCGACCCCAAGCTCTGCACCCAGGTCGGAATAGGTAATGCGGTTGTTGTGCATCCTCCCGATCAGTCGTCCCGTCCATGCTTCCGGCATTTCTTTTCTCCTTTCAAAATTTATAGTTGCAAAAGTTTACTTTTCGTGATACCATAAAGTTGCCACACATCATGCATCACGAGGGTCTTATGAATGAACTTGTAATATCCGTAACAGTGCCGCTACTTGTGCGATAAGCGTTGCAATCGCAATGCCGTCCATCACACGCCGTTTTCTTCGTCTTTGCTTCGCCTCCCACTTCTCAAATTCTGCGTATTCAAGCTCTGTCACTCCACCACCGCCCTTCCGCAATTACGCTAACAAATTCAACCCATAGCCGTATAATAACGCTAACGTTGTTGACAGTCAAGCCAAAAACGCTAACAAAATAAACTTCGGTTGGTTGCACAAAAATTCTTGAGGTAATTTGTATGTTTTTTCAAAACTACCTGCGCCTGTGTAACAGCAAAAACATAAAGCCGACTGCAGCAGCCCTTGAAATGGGAATTGCAAAAGCAACTGTTTCTCGCTGGAAATCAGGCTGCAAACCAAATTCTGCAACTTTGCAAAAAATCGCTGACTATTTTGGCGTTCCGGTCGAAACCCTGACCGAAGAGCAAAAAGAAACCGCGCCCACCGTTACCGATGAGCGCGATCTTGAAATGCTGTCTTTGCTGTCCCGCCTTACGCCGGAGCAGAAGGAGATGCTTCTCCTCCAGATAAAAGGGCTTTTGCCGCCGCAAGAATAATGTCTTTCTCCGCCTCCCCCAGCTGAACAAACCGGTCCATCAACTCTCTGTCCATTTTCTCCCTCATTCCTTCGTCAAATCGTCCAATTTCTATCCCATGTTTTATTTAGTTGTACTAAAATCCCCGCCTTACCATTGCAATTTCTTCACCAAGTTATATAATAGGTGCCAGAAAGGGGGCGTATTTTTACGAAATTAACTCACGCTATTCCCATCATTGTGCTTTCTATATCAATCTCTTTGTTTTTGCCGGGCTGTTATTACGACAAGGATGATATGGAAAGTGCATACGACAACGGGCTTATGGATGGGTACGATGATGGGTACTATGACGGCTACCATGATGCGCTTGTCGACAACGGCCTTGCTTCTGATCCTCCGCCAACAACCACATACGCAGACGATGAGGCACCCGTGGAAAAGCATTTATCCGCCGGTGATATTTTTGGTTTAGTTATTATATGTGGTTTGGGGCTTCTTCTTATTTGGATGGTCGTTTTCACCATAGTGGACGGCGTAAAAAAGAAACGTGAACGTAAGTTTTATGGAAGCAACTGGGGAGAGAAAAAATGAAACGTTTTATTTGCTCTGTCATGGCTGCGTCCATGCTGTTTTTAACCGCATGCTCAGACACAACTACAACACAAGAAAAAGCTGACAGCAAAACCGTTTATATCACAGAAACAGGGGGGAAGTACCACCGCTGGTCTTGCCGCTACCTAAAAGACAGTTGCTACGAAATATCTCTGTCCAAAGCCATTGCCAGCGGTTACACCGCCTGCTATGTATGCAAACCTTAGTTCAGCCGTCCCCGCCGCCTCCGCAACGGCGGCGGGGACTTGCAGCAGCCACGCCAACCATCACGCCTGTCTGCTGCGGCTTTACCGTAGCAGTTTTAAGTTGGGTCGGTCAACGCCAAAAAGGGGAAACCGCTGTTTTCTCGCAACAGAATTAGGATAATTGACCGCCAAAAAGGGGAAAAGAGGGAAAAAATGGAAGATACGTTAAAGGAATTGTGCCGCGAAGCAAGGGACCGCCAGAATATCACCATTCAGGACCTGGCAGACGAAACCGGAATTTCCATATCCACCATCGGGAACTTTTTTGCTACCAAATCCAAGGCGCCCAACGTTTATAATGCCGGCGCTATTTGCGCCGTTCTCGGCGTGTCCCTGGACCGGTATTTCGGCATCATAGAAATGCTGCCCCCGGAGGATCAGATGGCCCAGCTGCAGCACGACCACCATAACGAGCTGGAGATTGCCCGTCTTGAGGGCAACATGGAGCAGATGGCTAAAACCATTGATTACCAGCGCAAAAAAACGCGGATCACCCAATTTGCCATTTACGGCCTCATGCTTGTGTGTGCCATATTTTTGGCGGTTATCGTGGGCTATATCTTCTTTGACTACCGTGTGCCCAACCAGGGGCTTATTCAGGGCGGAGAGGCCAGCATATTCGCATGGATCGTCTTTTTGCTGCTTGCCGTCGGCATCGGCATTTTTGCCGCCGTTTTTATCGTGGCCCTGCGTTACACAAAGGACCCACACGCCAGACCTTAGCGTATAAAACATTTGTTCTATTTTACACAGACATTGTACATGACAAGTTTCTTGTTTTCAATAGACGTAATTCACAAGTTTCTTGTTATTCTTTTGTGAGGTATCCCTATGTCCACCTGTATAAAATGCGGCGTCGAGCTTGTCCCCGGCGCCGTTTACTGTCATATCTGCGGCAAAAAGCAGGTCAAAGAAACCCGCAAAGCCCTGAAGCGCCCCAACGGTGCCGGCACGGTTTACAAACTCTCAGGTCGCCGTACACGCCCCTGGGCTGCCGCCAAAAATCATGTGATCATCGGCTACTACGAACGCAAGACCGACGCACTGGCCGCGCTGGAAAAGCTCTCCGGCAAACCGATCGAAGAAAAATTCAACATGACGTTCTCTGAGGTGTTTGCGGAATGGAAAGCAGAACACTTCCGTGAAATAGGTCCGCAGGGAATAGAGTCCTACAACCAGGCCTATAAGGTCTGCACCAGTCTGTATCCCCGGAAATTCCGCGACCTTCGCACAAAGGATTTTCAGGCGATCATCGACAGCAACATGGCAAAGTCCAACTCCACCCTGTCCAAATACAAGCAGCTTATGACGCAGATGTCCCGCTGGGCTGTCCGGGAAGAGATCGCCACCACTGACTTTGCCAAATACGTCAAGCTGCCCCAGCAGGTAAAAAAAGAAAAAGCCATCTTTACAGATGACGAGATCGCGCTATTGGAAAAAGACGGCTCCGACGCCGCCAAAATCGCCCTCATGCTGATCTACACCGGTATGCGTATCGGAGAATTGTTTTCCTTGCCGCTTGCAGACTACCACGAGACGTATGTGATCGGTGGCGAAAAGACGGAAGCCGGAAAAAACCGCATCATCCCCATCCGCCCGGAGGGCAGAAAGTATTTTGCCTACTTTGCCGGTCGGGCCGACGGCGATCTGCTCTTGTCCGGCTACGAAGGGCAGCATATCCCTGCCAATTACCGCAAGCGCGATTTCTACCCGCTGCTGAAAAAGCTGAATATCCAGAAGCACACGCCCCACGCCACCCGTCATACCTACGCCACCTGGGCGCGTAACGCCGGCATCCAGCCGGACGTGCTGCAAAAGATACTCGGCCACGCCGACTTCTCTACCACCGCCAACATCTACGTCCACGCCGACACCGAAAAACTCATATCAGCAGTGGAGAGTGTTAGTAATTTGTCAGTAACCGAAAAAACCTGAAAAAGCTTCACGAGGATTTACGTCACAGTTTCGTGTAAAACAACCGCAAAAATTCGCCTAAGACCTCATAAATAGTTGCAAATATTTGTGCACCATAATTGACGTGCATGGGGTCACAGGTTCGAGTCCTGTACCGCGCACCAGAAAAACCTCGGAACCACAAGGGTTCCGAGGTTTTTTGTTTTTGCCCGTTTTCCGCTTTGTTAGCAACGTGTTAGCAACGTCAGCCCTTCTCCACCACGTGCATGCACTGCCGCAGCGCCTCTTTCACGTTGGGATCGTCGGTATCCTGCATCATGCGCTCGATCACATCTTTGGCATGCCCGTCGCGGGAATACCCGTCATCGCGGCTATACCGGCCCATAGAGTCTCTCTTGCGCCGGTACGAGCTGCCGCGCCCATACGTACCACGGATGCTCGCATCCCAGTCGCCGCCGCGGGAATACCCATCCTCACGGGAATACCCATCGTCACGGCTGTACCCGCCGCTCTCAAACATGGCGATCTTATCAATGTTCTTGATAGAGGCCGTCAGCTTGTGGATCACGTCCAGCTCCCCGGTGCCCATCTCCTGCTTGCCGGCATACTCGGAAAGCTCGTCACACAGCATCTCGCGGATGCCGAAAAGTTCCTTCATGTTCATGTCGTCCCTCCTCTCACGCAATTCTCTCAACGGTCAGATTGCTGTTGGCAAAGCTGACCGCCTGCGTACTGGTGTTCTTCATGGCGACCGTCAGGCAGCAGCCCTTCGGCACGCACACCTGCGCGGAAACGTAGATGTTGAAATAGTTTTCCACGGCAGCAGGCGTCACCGTCGCTGTGGCGCTGGTCAGCGCCTCGCCGTTGACGGCCAGCGCGGCGGTGATGGCTCCCACGGCGCCGCCGGTGGGAATGGCGATGTTGCCGCCGTAAGTGACTTTGTACAGTGCTCTGCACTGGTTCGTCAGTCCACGCAGCGTCACCACCCCGGCACCCTCACGATGTACGATGCACGGCTTGCTGTTGACCGCGGTTTCCGTCAGAGGCACATTCTGCCCTGCGGCCACAGTCACAATATTGGCGTTGGTAAACTCGGCCAAAATAATCACTCCTTTCAAAATACAGCGGCGGAGCTATTGCCCCGCCGCGTTGGTGTCAGTATCAGCACGGGGCTGAACAGTTCGGAAATTCCGAACAGCTGGTGCTATGCAGTTGTCAGCAGCCACAGCAGCCGGTATAACTGCCGTTTGCCCACGGGTTGCAGGACGGGTAACTGGGAATGGGCGTGGGCCGCAGCTGGGAGATCAGGTAGTTGTTCTGCGCAGCCTGAGATGCGGCAAGGCGCAGCTCCTGATTGGCGCTCTGAAGATCCTGCAGCTTGCTCTGCGTCAGGAAGTCCAAAATCGCACGAGAATTGGCGTTCGCGTTCTCCACGATGTCCCGGGCCGCCGTCTGCACGGTGTTGCGGGTGTCGCAGGCCTGCGTCGCCATGTCGTACCGCACCTGGGCGATAGCCGCCCGGTTCTCGCAGCAGCACTCCTGAGACTGCATCTGCATGGCGTTGAGCTGCTGCATCAGCGCCGCCTGCTGGTTTGCGCGGGACAGCTCTGCCGTAGCAAAGCCTCCATTGATAGCGTTGTTCAGGGCAAACGTGGAGTCGCAGATGCCGTTATTCACCGCGTCCAGCTTGCGCTCAACGCTGGCGAAGTCAGAAGTCAGCACATAACCGTCCATCACACTGCCGTTGTTGTTGCCGTAGCCGTTACGACCCCAGCCGAACAGCAGGATGATAAACAGGATGACCCACCATCCGTTTTCGCCGCCGAAGCCGCCGCCCATCATGCCGGTAGGGGCCACAGGCATGGTCATGGTGGGACCGCCGTCAGTAATTGCCATTGTCGTCACTCCTTTCGGATAAAGATGTATTTCATCAAATCGTGGCCACGATATTGATCACAAAAGGTTTTGGAATTGCCGCGCCATCGCCTGTGCCCGGTTCAGCTGCTCCTGCGTCAGTGCGCCGCTCTGCAGCATCTTCTCTACCTCTGCTTTCGGGTCGCCCTGAAAGCTCGTTTTGAACTGCTGGAACTTCTGCACCAGCTGTCCAAAATTCCCCAGCGGGTTCACGTTCCCGCCCATCGCCTGATAAAACGGATTACTCATCGTCCTCTTCCTCCTCCACCTTGCGCTTCTTCTTGGCCTTCATTTCGGCCACAATGGCCGCCAGCTTGTCCAGCTCCGCCCGGGTCACATATTCCGCCCCTGGGTCCTTTTTTGCTTCAGGCGCGTTTGCAAGCCGCTCCACAAGGTCGTATACCTTCAGCGTCGGCTTGCCGCTGGCATCGGCCTGCTTCAGGTACACCGTGGGCGCCGTGCTGTCCCAAAGGGCCACCGCCGCGTTGGGTGCCACCATCCAGCTCCTGGCTTCCTGTTCGCCCGATACCCACTGCACGCCGCTCTGCGGTATAGGGTTCTGCATCTGCGGCATCTGCTGGGGCATCATCTGCTGCTGCCTGAGCTGGCCGAGGTTGTCCGGCATCGGCGGCATATAGGGGTTTCCGTAATAGGGATAGTTCATTCCTCATCCGTCCTTTCCCAAAAGTACAAAGGTGTTTCGGCCCCGGAGTCCCACGTGTCATGCCAGTCTCCGTCTATCACGCACACCACGTGGGACGCCAGCGCCAGAAGATATGTACCACGCGGGTGTTCCCTTGCGAAGTCACCCACGGAATAGCTGTCCGGGTAATCCTCCGGGATAATATGCCGCCTAAATCCCAGTTTTTTCAGATACGCGCCCCATACATTGTTGGCACTGGGCATATCCGCCAAAGCCAGCCCCTGCATACACAGCTGCACATACGTCTCATGCCATCCCTGCCCCGTGGCCTTGCAGATGGCCCTAACCGGGCAATCCCCCACGTTTTTACCCGCCGGGTTTGGGTTATAGCGCACAAACATCACGACCACCTCTCTTTACTGTAAGCATACAGGGATATGCCCATTTCAAAGTGGCGATAAAGTGGCTGATAAGTGCGCGTTAAAAATCAGCGCGTCTCTATTGCGTTTTTACTTATTTCGCCGTATAATCAGGCTATCCCCCCCAACACACGCCGCCGTCCCCCTTTCGGCGGCAAATAAAAAGCCACACCTTTTCAGGTGTGGCTTTTTTCTGCGTTCAGCCCGTCTGCAATTTTCCGGTATGCCCTTCGCCGGCATCGTTTTACCACGTCCACAGACACGTTCATGCAAAATGCCTGCTCCACGCAGCTGCGACGCCGCACATCGCACTCCGCGATACACTGGGCTTCCTCTTGTGGTAACTCAAAAGATTGGATCCATGCGATAGCCCTTTTGGGTGCCATGCCCTTCAGCATGGCGCGGATTTCCCTGTGCTGCTGGTTCATCCTGCTTACGCAGGCCTGCGGACCGCCTTGCGGCGGGATGGTGCCATAGGATGGTTGCGCCTATCGCCCGTTGCTCCTTTCTTTGTTTTACGGTGCCATCCACCGGTTTCTCAGTTCTTTCACAGAGTTTACGCCCTGCTCCTGCTTCATAATGGCCTCCACGCCCTGCCGCACGTCCGCCTCCTCATAGCCGTGCGCCAGCATCTCCCTGTAGATCAGACGCGCCGTTTCGGTGTCCCTTTCTTTCTGCGCCCGGTACAGCAGCTCGCACCACGTTTTCCGGTTCCCGGCGCTCTTGTCCATGCGGTAGATGGCCTTTTCCATCTCGAACATCAGCCGCACATTTCCGGTCTCGCTGGCAATACTTCTGGCAATGGCCCAGGTATCCCGTCCCAGGTTCGCCACGCTGACGCCAAAGATTTTGCTGACCACGGTCAGGAACTGCTTGACGTTGTACGCCGCCGTTTTTTTGCCCTGTCCGTTGGCGCTGGAGATCATGGACTTGGTGGCCCTTACGATGTCGTCCACCGCGCCGGCATCCATGCGGTCTACGGTGTAGCCCTGCAAAATGGAGATAATGTCTTTGGCGTAGGGAATACGGCCTACCAGCGTGATGTTGCCCTTCACATTGCCCTGCAGCGTGATGTTCTTGACAGCCTCGCCAAAGTCCTTTTCCTCCCCTGTAATGCCGGTAAAGGCTTCCAAAACGCGCTCCCAGTATTTCTTGTCCTTGTCGTCGTCCCGCAGGCCGTCCACGATGGACTGTGCCAGCGCGTTCACCACGTCCGTCACCAGCAAGGCACCCACGGCCCGCTTCAGCTGCTTCAGCGCCTTGCTGCGCTTCTGCGGGTTCGTTTCATACACCCATGCGTCGTAGGAACGCATCAGGATATTCAGGCTTTTCAGCGGCTCACCCATGAAGGACGTGGCCTGCCGCGTCAGCGCGTCGCTGTCCCGCATGATCTGCGTCCGCTGCATGATGCCGTCTACCACCTGCGTCTGGTCGATCACATCCGTAAACACCTCCGCAACCTGCTGATAGTAGGCATCGCTGCCCACCTCCAGGCTTGTGTCCGCCGCCACCTGCCATTCGCAGGCGTTCCAGATCTTGCCCCACGTCACCGCGTCGGCTTTTCCGGCCAGTGACATACTCTTGTCGCTCAGCCACGACATAAAGCTGCCGTCCGTGCCGTATACCTCCCGCGCAATGGTGTACCGGCTGCCCTGGTCAAAGCCGGACGTGTCCTTGATGCCCGCAATGGGTGCCCACTTCCGGGCCTTGTCCCATCCGTTGCCTTTGGTCACGCCGTTGCCCAGCCCCTTCGTCATGTTTTCCGGGTCCAGCACCACCGCCGCCCGGAAGTACGCTGTGGGCTGCTGGATGACCACGCGCAGGTTCGCACCCACCGCGGCGCCCTTCGTGTTGCCCACGATGCGCTCCACGGCCCTTGTGGTGGCGCTGGCGTTCTTCACCATTCCGTTCTGCACGTCGCGCATCAGGTTCCGCCAGTAGCTCTGCGCCGCGTCGCCGTACACGCCGGACAGCACCTGCCGCACGTTCTTTCCGGTCAGATTGCCCATGCTGTCCCGGTACCGGTAGTTGTACAGCCGGTTGATGTCCTCCATCGGGGCCAGCAGCGTGGCGTACTTGATCATGTCGCTGGCGTTCTGCGCGAACACGTCGTACACGCCGCCAATGTCCAGCGCGTTGCTGGCGTTGGGCGTCAGGGCCTTTGCGCTGCCCATATTCTTGATCTCTCTGGCGATGTCCGGTCCCTTCTCCACGCTGGATGCCGTGGCCTCCTTCGCCGTCTTGATGGGCCAGTAATGCGTCTCCATGAACTTGCGGTAGCCGTACACCGCCATGCTGGCCTCGTTGCCCCACTCCGCCAGTTTCGTGCTGGCCAGCTTTTGCAGGCCGTCCGCCACCTTGATCTGCTCCGGTGTCAGCACGGAGGTGATGGCCTTGACGTCCTCCAGCGTCAGCAGGATGTTCTCCGTCCCGCGGGGGATGGCTTTTAGCTTGCCGTCCCGCTTGATCTCCGGCTGCACGATGCCGCCCACCATCAGGTGGTTCATGGCCTGCTCACCGCGCTTTGCCAGGTTGTACAGGTTCATGATCTGCTCGTTGGTCAGCGTCAGCTCCACGCCCCGGCTTGTGGTGAACGTGTGCCGTTCAAAGCGGTTTTTGTACACGTCCGCATCCAGGAACTTTTTAGCCGCGTCCCGCAGCTCCGTCAGCATCACGTGCTCCCGGTCCTGCGCGTTTCGCAGCGTCCGGTATACCTGCATGCCGCCGTCGCCGTAGGCGGAGAAGAACGTATACGGGTCCGCCATATCCAGCGAGATCTTCCGGTTCCGCCGCTTCCGGCTCATGCTGCCCATCATAAGGCTGTCTGCCCACTCGCTGGTCCGTGCGTACTTCTGGTTCGCCAGCGTCCGGTCATAGCTGGTCAGCGTGGCCTCGATGGCCCGCACCGCGTTCCATACGGTCTCCAGCTCCGTCACGTTCATGTCGGCGATACGCTTTCCGCCCAGCGCCGCCAGACTGTCCAGCAGCCCGCCGCTGTCCAGCAGATCGGGATCCACCACCATGTTCCCCTCACGGGCAATGATGTCCTCGTATGCCTTTTTCAGCTTCACGACCTCCTGCGTCCGTCGGGTCGGGTCGCCGCCGGCGTTTTTCCGCAGCCGTCCGTTCTCGTCGTAGCTGTATGCGCTCTCCAGATTGATGTTCCGCAGCAGATCGGCCACCACCACGCGCAGCTCATCCGGAATGTGCTTCTTGTCCGTGGGACGCAGCAGCTTTTCGGACAAAGGTCCCGTGTGTCTGGCGATCTTTGCACGCATCTCTGCGGCGTACCGCTTCTCCCGGCCCTTCTGGGTCTTTTCGCTGTACTCCCGGCGCATCCGCTTCACCATGTCCCGGCGCTTTTCCCGCTCCTTTGTCAGCATTTCACGCACCCGTCCCACGGCCTCCTGCTTCTCCAGCTCCCGCCGGTCGGCAAAGGTCTTCTTCTGCCGCACCTGGTCAGAGATCATGCCGTCAATGATGTCGTTGGCGATCTCCTGAATGGCTGCGTCACGGTAGCTGTCAAAGGGGTTTTCATAAATGCTGTCCATGCTGTCCAGCACATCCGCGATCTGCTGCAGCTTGTCCGCCTCGGTATACACGTCGCTGGGGAAATAGCCCTCGCCGAACATCTCCGTCATTTCCTCGTACATGGTGTCCACCGGCAAGCCCTCCGACTTGTTCAGCTTCAGCGTTCCCATGTACCGCTTGCGGAACTCGTTGTAGTGGTCCATCTCCCCGTTGAAAAGGATCTTCTGCCGCTTCAGGTAGTCTTTGATCTCCAGCAGCTCCGCGCCGTGCTCCGTCAGCTCCGTCGTGTTGTCCACGATGGCCGTCGCCGCGTTTCTGGCGTAGGGCATCAGGTCGGCCATGCTCACGTCACGCTTCATCACAGCCTTGCCCAGCGCCTCCATGTCGGCCTGAATATCTCCGTATTTCACGTCACTGCCGTACTTGCGTATGGTCTCGCGCCCCAGATTTTTCACGTCCCGCAGCACCACAGAGGGTTCCTTGCTTTTACGCATTTCGCCCTTCAGCTCCTGCACCCGCTGCTCCAATGCGCGGTTGCGGCTGGCCAGTACCGTGCGTTCCCGTTTCAGGTCACGCACCTCCTGCTCAATGTCCGCCGTACTCCGCAGCTGATACCGGAACTGGCTCAGCTCAGATACCTTCGGCACCGTTCCGTTCTCAAAGTACGCCCTTATGTCGTTGATGACCTTGCTGCTGTGCGTTCCCTTCGGATATTCCGTGCTGGACACGGTGTTTCCGTTGGTATCGTCCAGATCCAGTATCACCTCGCCGCGGTTTTTACTGATAAAGTCAGCCAGCGTGTCCAGCTGCGCCTTTGTGGGCATGACCGACAGATTGATGCCGCCGCTTTCCGGGCTAATGCGGATATTCCCCTCGCCCATAAACTGCACCATTGCGCCGCTGTAATCTTCGCCGCCGTAGTCAAGCCCCAGCGCATCGCGTATGTCACGGTGGTCCACAGTGCGGTAGCCGCCGGGGCCGCCATCATGCCGGCCGGAAAAGTCCAGCTTTGTGCCGTCCGTGGTGATGTACCCGGTCTCGTTCCAGCTGTACGTTTTACCGAAAAACTCCTTCGCGGACTTCACATGATCTTTTTTCTCCGCCTCCGAGTAAGCCTTCAACGAAAACTTCGGCTTGACATTCTCGCCATCGGTGAGTATACTGGTACCAGAAGGTTTTGGCGAGGTTACTTCCGAATGCGTTTCCGCAGAGAAGGAAGTTTTGCTGATTACCTTCTTTTTTTCTACATCAAGAAGGTCGTACAAATACGATTTCCCATCTGCATCATTGCGGATTAAGAGCGTCCCGCCGTAGACAGTATAGTGGTCTATGGTTTTTTTTGCGTTTAAAATAGGAACCGCAAACTGCGTATCATACCGATACCATCCATTTTGTGCGTCTTTACTGTGTTTCGGCTTTACATTCTCTCGCCACTCGCCATTTTCAGCCAGCAGAAGCATCTCATCCAAGTTGGTAGCCGCTTGCATTTTGATTTTCCGCAGCGCAGGCTTCACGGTTTTTGTGTACTCGGAAGATTTGTATTCTCCCGGCAAGTCTTTTCCCACATAAACAGGCTGTGCATCCGCTAAGATAGTGGAAAAGGGATGGTCTGCGTCTACCAGTGTTTTCAAATACGCTTCTGCCGCCTTAAAATCGCGCGTATCGTTCTCTGTGTCGATAACAGTCATGGTTTTCCCGCCGACGTTACGGATCATATACCGCGCACCGTCGCCCTCACCGGCGGCGGTTTTTACGCGCCCGCTTTCCTTGATAGGAACGCCCGCTTTCTTCAGCTCCGCCAAAAGCCCAGGCGTGACAACATTGTCCGGCACCTCTATTCCGGTATCGCCAAGAAGTTCCTTGTACATATTAGCCACTTCCGCATCTGGCAAGATACGTACCGGCTTGATCCACCGCGAAAGAAACACCTTGCGCTCCACGCCGGTAGCCTTACGTACCTGCCCAGCTACTGTACCGGTATGCCAAGAATGCCAGCCAACGCCATCCTTTGCGCCGTCCGCATGGTACCCGGAGGTCATCTCACTTACAGGCACTTCACATTCCACGGTCACAAGGTTGTCACGGGTATATGCGCCGCTGAACTGATCGTTGATTACAAGATTGGACGAGTGCATATACGGGTTATACGACGCCGTTAAGCTCCCCTGGCCCTTGCCTTTGTCCAACTTGAATTTGCCATCCTTCACAAGATCGGGGCGCTCCACGGACATTTCCCACGCGCCAAGTTCGCTGGCATCCTCGTACTTTCCATCCACGCGGGCGGCCATCGGCGGGTACAGTTTGCCATCGACAAGCTGCATGGTCTTGTACGTTGTGATGGTTTTCTGCTTATCCAAAAAGTCCAGCGTGTCCTTATCGGTAACCCGGAGGGAGTATACAGCATCGTCATACTGCACTGTATCGCCGCTGCGCACTGTCGCGCTGACGGTCGCCCGCTCCGCCTGTCTCTCCGCCGCGTCAAAGGCCGCCTGCCACTTCTGTGCAATGTCCTCCAGCTCACCAAAGGTCTTGCCGTAGGCATCCATCGCCGCGTTGTCTCTTGCCTTGCCGGTAAACATAGCCTTGACTTTGGCGATAAATTCCTTCAGCTCGTCCAGCAGCTTCTGCGCCGCCGTGCGGTTGTCCTTGCCAAACTGCGCAAACAGGTCCGTGTCCTCGATCATCCGCCCAGCGAAGTCCGCGGCGATCTCGTCCATCACCTCGTCCTGCGTCAGCGTTACGCCGGCTCTCTCCGCCGCCTCCATGTACCGCTGCACGACCTCCGTTTCCGTGTCCGCGCCGTTCTCCCGCATGCGGTACTCTATCGCCGCTTGCCGGAACGCCCGGTACTCGTCGGGGGAGAGATCCTGCATCCGGTGGGTGACCTCATGCCCCGCCACCTCATAGATGGGGTTCGTGCTGTCCGCCGCGATCTGGATCAGGTTTTTCTCCCTGATGTACTGGCCGTTGGCCTGCCCATCCATAATGCTGTCCACGAACTCGATACGCACGCCCAGCTTCTTGCCGATGGTGTTCAGCGTCGATGCCGCGCCCTTGTCTTTTGCGATGATGTACCGGCTGTAGGCATTGTCCGCCAGACCTGCCCCCGCCGTGGTGGTCACGGTTGCTGCGTCCGCATTCTCCCGTGCCACCTGCGCCCTGGCGTCCTCCAGCCCCGCGTTGTACGCCGTGTACCGCTGCTCCGGCGTCAGCATCGCCGCGTACTTGCCCTTGGCCTTTTCCGCCTCAACGCCGTTCAACCCCGCGTTGTACATAGCGGAAAAGCCTGCGTACACTTCCGCGCCGCTGCCGCTTGTCTCCCGCATTTGCTGATACGCTCTCTGACCCGCCTCCATAAAGCCGCCAACGGCTTTCTGTGCGCGTTTCTGCGTCTGGGTGATAGCCGTGGTGCGCTGCGTCTGCTCCTGCGCTGTCTCGCGGCTTGCAAGGGCGATAATTTCACGTTTAAGCTGGCTGATGGGCTTTTCCGTGTCCAGCTTTACCCCGGTGCTGGCCTCCAGCGTCTCCACGGCCACCGGGTCCCGTGCAATGGCCGCCGCCTGGTTGCCGGTGATCGTCTCGCCCCGGGTCACCGCCTCCACGGCTTCCGCCGTCCTGCCGTTCATCTCCGGCGCGGTGTTCTGCCGCACGTCCCGGTCATACTGCGCTCTGGCCGCGTTGTATGCCGCGCGGTTGGCAAGGGTGTTCACGCCCACCTGCCCGCCGCCCAGGATACCGCCAACCACAGCGCCGCCGGCAAATTCCTCTGCCGCTGCCGCCGGGTCGAAGATGGCGCCGTTGCCGATACCAACAAGGGGGGTGTCCCGTCCATAGACGGCGTTCTGCGTGGCGCGTTCGATCACGCCCTGCACCACTTCCTCTTTGCCCTCGTCCAGCATGGCGTCCACCCATGTTTTCCATGCGTTGCCGCCGTTCTGCAATTCACGGGGCAGCGTCTGGATACCGCCGCCCACTTCCACGGCGGCGTTCATCAGTCCGTTGCCGATGGCGTACACGGAAGCCCGGAAGTCATCCGCGCCGTCCGCCTTTGCCTGCTCATACCCGGGGCCAAATACCTGTGCAAAGGAGAGCTGGAAGTTCGGATCTTTCGCCATTGCCCGCATACTGCGGGAAATGGTGTTGACCAACCCGGAGGAAGCCGCCGCGTTTTCCGCCAGTGCGCCTGCCTGCGTCGCCGTGCTGGCGCCGCCGGTCAACAGCGCCGCGATGGCTTGCGGCACCGCCGCCACCGTCGCCGCACCCAGGTCTTCAAAAACCTGCGCCGCTTTCCCGCCGCGTGCCGTGTTTTCCGCGTACCGCTGCTGCACGCCCTGCGCCTCCGCGTCAATAGCCCGGTTCCAGCGGTTGAAAAGCCAGTTGCTGGTGTCCGGGTCCCAGTAGCCGTTGGAGCCCTCCCGGGCAAAATCACCCAGCAGGTTCTCTATCCATGCGCCGGCGGAGCTGCCCACTTTGGCGATCTGTGTCAGGCCCATTTGTCCGGCCTTTGCCAGCCCCTGCCCAACGTTATATTTCCCCGCCGCACTTGTTGTGTTCCCCGCAGGCACGCTCGGCGTAACCAGCATAGACGTGTCCGGCTTATAGGTGCTGGGCGCCACATCCGCTGCCGTTCTGCCGCCGGTGCGGATAATGTCGCCGCCCATGCCGGCAGCTTCCATTTTGCTGCGGAACTTATCCTGCCACCCGCCGCTGTCTGCATTGCGGCTTGTCCGGCTTGCTGCGGGGATGTCGTTTTCCATCCCCGCAGCTTTCATTTTCTTCTGAAATGTCTGCTTCCAGCCCATCGTACCCTCCTTATTTCCCCGGGTTCTTCACGGCGTATACCAGATCGCTGTACTGCTTCTTTGTGATGTTCCCGTTTTCGTACATAGCCTCCAGCGCCATCACCTGACCGCTGGTGGTCCTTGCGTTGCTGGTGGCCAGGTTCAGTGCCTCACCGCTGCTGTATCTTGCGTTGCCGCTGCCGCCGGAGCCACCGTTGCCGCTGCGGCTTTTCAGCCGGTCAATGCTTGTCGTGCCGGCGTATCCGCTGCCGCTGTATGCGCTCCGTGCCGCGCTCTGTGCCGCCGCCAGACGGTCATTGTAATCGGCCAAACTGTCCCGATAGCGGCCGTACTCGTCGTTTGCCAGATTGCGGTACAAATTGGCGGTGTCCATAATGTCGCCGCGCTCCTGGGAATACATCTGCCGCGCCACTTCCTCCAGCTGCGCCATGTACTGGTTGTACTGCTGCTGCGCCGCCGTGGTGGCATAGCTGGAGGCCAAGCCGCCGGTGCGGGCGGCCACCTGCCCCAATACGTCCTGCATGCTCATCCGTCCGTTGTTGCCATACCGATCCGCCAGTGACTGGTACTGGCTGCCCTTTGTCCAGTCCTCATAGTTCATGCTGGTCAGCTGCCGCGCCAAAGCATTCAGCTGATCCAGATACGAGCTGTTGAAGGTGGGAAGTGCGCCCACATCTACCGGCATTTCCACCCGCGTGTAGCCACCCCCGCCGGAATTGCCGCCGCTGTTCCCGTAGTTCAGTGCGCCGCCCACAGCGCCGCCCATTGCGCCCGCCAAGGCGCCGTTGACCGCGTTGTTTTTAATTGCCGCCTTTTTCATGGCGACGGCGTCCGCCATGTTGCGCCGGTTATTCGGGTCGCCGAATAGTCCGCTTACTGCGCCCATAACGCTGCCGGTCGTCGCTTTTTTGTTTTTCCGTATAGCCATAGGCATCCTCCTTATGTCTTGTTCTCCAGCGCCGCCACTCTCTGCTCCAGCGCCGTATAGTCGCTGCCCAGTGCCGTCACTCTCTGCTCCAGCGCTGTGTAGTCGTTGCCCAGTACCGTCACGCTCTGCGTCAGCGCCGATATGCTGGCCCCCTGGCTGTTCACCGTGCTCTGTAGGGCAGACACCGTATTCTGCAGCGCCGTCAGCAGAATGTACATCTCCGCGTTGGACACGCCCGCCTTGCTGACGTTCTTTGTCACGTTGCCCATTGCCCAGTCAATGCGCTGGCACATGTACTTAATGTAGTTTTCCGTTATGTCCAGCGCCTCTGACGGGTTCTCCCTCGGCAACTCGTTTATGCTCTCCGGGAAAACGATCATTTCACATCACTCCCCACCATAAACGCTCTCGATATGCCCAGTATGGTGCACGGGCCCTTACCCTCCAGCCTGAGCTCAAATTTGTCGCACCGGTTGGCCGCAAGCCGCAGGCTGGTCACGTTGTGCTCCTTGCCCACAACCTTGCCGCACGTCTGCCACGGCTTCCCGTCGCAGCGCATCTGTGCCGTCATGTAGCTGCCCTTCGGCAGCTCCAGCCGCATCAGTATCTTGGAATACGCTTTCTTGCCGTCGATGGTCTCATACATGGGGGCGAACTGCGCCATCCACTCCTGCGCCTGCGGCGTGTCCTCGCCATCCAGCAGGTACACGTCGCCGCCCGCCAGCATGTACAGTTTCTTTCCCAGCCGCGCAAAGTCCACCGCCTCCGTGCCGTCCTCCAGCACCCATATCCCGGTCTTTGTCTCGTACACCATCAGCCGATGCTCCGCGCCGTCCTTCACGCTCATGTAGTAGCTGTCGCCGTCGTTGCCGGCTACCGCATCGGTAAACTCCTTCTCGCCGAAGTTGTCGCTGATCAGCATCGGCGTGCCGCCGGAGTAGGCGTATACCCCGTGAGGGCCTTTATAAAACAGCGTGTCGTTGATCACCTGCTGGCTTTTCTGACATCCATCCTGCAAGCCTTCCATTTCGTAGGTGTACATGGCGTACTCCGCCGGATAGCTGCCCAGCATCTTGTGCAGTTTTGTCTCCTTCCAGAACAGCACCGAAGAGCTCAGCTTGCAGCAGCCGGTGAATTTACCCTCCGTGCCCACTGCCAGCGTATAGGCGTCTGTGGATAGTCCCTCGTACACGTAAAAATTCGTTGGGTCGCCAAGCGCACTGGCGTATATGGTCTGCGTGTCGTTGTCGCAGCCCCACAGCCGGTTTTCGCTCTCGCAGATGTAGTCCAGGTCAGGTATCTTTCGCTCGATCTTAATGCTGGTGCTGGTTTCGTTCACCGCCGTAAACGTGTTGTCCGCCACCGTGATCGTGTTGGAGGTGACCGTCTTAATGACAAAATCCTTGTTGTTCTCCGTCTTGGAGGTGCATCCAGAAAGTGTCACGCCGTCGCCCGCTTTGAACTTCGTGGTCAGGTCCGCCCAGCCGTTCACGGTTATTTTGTTGGTGGCAAACGTGGCCTTGCTGCCGGTAATCTCCGCCGCCAATGGCTTTACGGTCTGGTCCTTGATGTCCAGATACACCTTGTCCGGCCATATCACCATCTTGGTATTCACCACGGCAAACTGCTTCTTGCCCGCCGTCACCGTGCCCACCGTCTGCCCGTCGTACAGCAGGGTGGTCCCCTGCACCGCCACCAGCTTGTCCCACGATGTCAGCGCCGTCACGTTCTGGTACCCGGTCTGCTTCACCCGGCCCTTCCGCGTGGTGATGTACGGCCACCGTCTGGCTGACAAATTCAGGCTGTCCCGCAAATCGCCGTTCTGTATGGCGTCCGACCAGTTGATGCCTCGCATCTGCACCATCTCCACCTTGTTGGGGTTCAGGGAATAGGGCAGGCTTGCCAGTCTCATCCCATCACCTGCACATTCCCGATGTTGTCCGGGCAGTGCTGCCGGCGCCACCACGCCATTGCCTCACTCATCGCCTCGTCATACACCGCCTTGTCGTTGCCATACAGCGCCGTTTCGTTGTTGTAGTAGTCGATCTGGCTGCACAGATACAGCACATACACCCGGTCGTAGGGCGCGGGGAGCAGCAGCTCCCCGTCTCCCGCCGGCCAACTGTGTACGTAGGAGGCCATATCGATCCTCTCCCCGATCTGCTGGTCCAGCCCCATCACCCACGCCGCCTTCTGCTCGTCGCTTATGGTGTTCAGCCGCAGCTCGTCCGCCTGCGAAATGGTATCTGTAACCGTCATGTCTTCACCTCACTTAACGATCTCCCACGTGCCGCTTTTCCCGTCCGCGCTCCGCGTCACCTTCACGGTGTACGTTTCGGTCACGGTCGGCTGCTCCGGTGTCTCCGGCTCCGCAGGCTTCGTCTCCTCCACATACGGGATGCCGAAGTATTCGCAAAGCCCCTTCGCCGCGCTCTCGGCGATCTCCTTCATGTGCGTGTGGAACCAAGTGGCGTCCTCCATGTTGTCGTGGAACACATGCTCCTCGTAGAAGGAGACGGCCTTCGGCACACGCAGCTCATACAGGTTGCTCCGCGCCACCAGCTTCACCGTGCGCGGGTAAATCTGCTTTCGATACTTCACCATAATCTGGCCGAGCTTCTTGCCGTTCTTGGAGTAGGTGTAGTACATAGGATGGCATCCCCGAGAGTTGCCCTTGCCGTCTGCGCTGCCGTTGGTGTGGCTGACGTAATGCACGTCTGCGCCCCACGCGTCGCTCTCCCGCACGTTCTGCTTCATGATGTCGTTGCCGTTATCGCTGTTCATGGGTGTGCGCCGATAGCCGCGCTTAGTGGCAATGCCGCAGCGGTTCAGGATCGGCTCCAGAATGTCGATGTACTCGTTGTTTTCCAGCGCCTCATAGCACTGTTTCCCGTCCGGGCGGGAATATACGCAGGGGTTCGCCATGTGCATAGCCGGGGACAGGTAGACTTTCGGGGCAGCCATTTACATAGCCTCCTCATCCAGCGTAGATTTCTTATAGCTGGCGCTGGAAATGCCCAGCAGCGCGCCAAGGAACACGGTGATGCAGGAGATAGTCCCCGCCACCTGCTCGATGTACGGCCAGCCCCAGATGCCGCCCAGTCCCACGTACAGAGCACTGAGGGCGGGCAGCACGATCATAACCACCCACTTGATGATGTCATAGGTCTTGTTGTTCAGCTTCATAATTTTTCCTTTCCGGCTTTACGCCTCTCGCTTGATGGGCAGCTTCCTTACCTCCTCCATGACCCGTTTTGCGCTGCCGTTGCCGCCCATCTTTTCATACGGCTGGTACAGATAGTCATTGAGGTTTTCGTACTCGTCCTGCGTGATGTACCCTCTTGTCACGTACACCATGCCCAAATGGATGATGCGGTCATGCGCCAAACCAACCAGCATCTTCCGCTCTGCGTTGTTCTTGTCTGCCCGCTTCGATACCAGCGCCCACAAGCCGCTGCTTGTCAGCACCGCTACCGCCAGCGGTACGGCGATCTGCTGCATCCACGGTTCCATTCGCCGCGTTCTCCTCTCAAATTATTTTTGCACCCTCGACACCCTTCGACCGTTTCTGACACGCCTCCTGTGCTATCCTGCTTGCAGAAAGGAGGTGTTCCCATGCCCGAGTATTTCACTCTGTTCAACGCCGTCACCGACGCCATTGCCCAGTTTGAAAAGGCCGTTGCCGCGCTCAAACAGGCACAGCTCGATGCCGAGGAAGCCTACATCCAGCGGGGGGAGTAATTCTCCCCGCCCCTTATTCTGCGTACACGCTCTCGATCAGCGCACACAGGTCCGTGTACTGCTCGTCCGTGATGCGCCCCACGGCGTAAAACACGTCGCACTTCTGCTGCGCCTCCTCACGGGTCTTGTAGAACCGCTTGTTGATGAGCTTCGTCATAATGTTGTACATAGTCGTTCTCCTTTCAGTTTGTCGTTACGCTTCCTTGTGCAGGCGGATGCACACGATGCCCGAGCCGCCAGCAGCGCCTACACCACGTTCTAAAGAAGAGGAAGTTGTTTTTCCCGCTCCACCTCCACCTCCTCCCCCAGTATTAGGTGTTCCAGCAGTAGCATTGGTACTGTATCCTGCACCATTACCTCCACCTCCTCCGCCACCTTGACCTCCATTGGGAGCGGCTATAACACTGTAGTTAGAAGAGCCACCACCGCCCCCACCAGCATAAAGTTTTCCGGTTGCCTCCCCAAACTCTCGAGTAGTAGTGCCTTGGCCAGTTCCTGCATAACCTGCGGCGTCATAATAGCCCCCTTTTCCACCATCCACACCTCCAGCAAGTCCACCTTGGTTTGAAGCAGTCCGGGCGCCGCCTTGGCCCCCACCAGAACCCCCATCCCCGCCAACGTTCCTGGCGGTGGTCTTTGGTGCTCCACCACTAACCGAAGAACCAAACGCAGAAGTAGTCCCGCCAGCGTTGCCAAAAGACAGGTTGCTTGTCTGCTCAGCCCCACCACTGCCGATAATTACCTGATATCCCTGCCTTGCTCTCGGAATAATATTTAGGAGCGTTTTAGTATAACCACCAGCCCCACCACCAGATCCATCCGCGTCACTATCAGGCTGTGTAGTTCGCCCGCTATTTCCACTGCTACCGCCACCTACCATGAATACATCAATAGGCGTTTCCTTCTTGAACGTAAGCACACCGCTTGTCAGAAATTCCACAACGCCGTCCTCAAGGCGCTCGTTGTACTGCCCCGTATAGGTAAAATCTAACCGGTCAACAGTAC
>OBKS01000400.1_pt1 | contig 43865 bp, 29 predicted proteins | sample 1517381 | NCBI WGS metagenome assembly OBKS01 (sample SAMN04571686, study PRJEB22368) | human gut metagenome | biome: human gut; material: stool | host: Homo sapiens | place: Luxembourg | collected 2012-08-03 | reverse complement strand
ATCAATCAACTATTTTTCCTAATCACAAAAGTTGTGTCCGAAAAAAGGGTGTGCCGAGAGGGAAAGCAGTTATTTATTCAAATATTCCAGAGGTTGGATTCTTTAATGAGAAATGAATAGTTATGAGGGAATTAAAAAGTTTGCGCGATAACCTCAAGTTTCAGGTTGGAATTGGTACGACGGCCGAAGTAGAAATGCATGCCGGGATGTTGGTTGGGACTACTTTATTCCCTAAAATGGAAATATACGGATTTATTCCTGTGTGTATTGCAGATGACATGAATCAGTGTTTATTGTCTGATGTTTTTATCGGATACGAGGCTATTGGGACCGATAAAATTGTATATCGGGATTTAACTAATTGTAAATCAAATGCTCGTGTGGCATTTCCGATATTTAGGAGAATAATGAGACGGAAAAAATCATTTAAGGTGCCTTTGAATAAGATTTATCTGGCTCAATATATTCATAATCCACTCTATAAAGCCTGTCGAAGCAAACTGCGTGCTGCTGAATTTGATAGGAGGTTATTGGACCTTTCGGAGCAGATTGTAGAACAAGAAGGAGAAAAGGACCTTTTTTATGAAACCAATGTTTCCGAATTCTTGTTTTATCGCTATCGGTCTATTTCGTCCAACGATCTACCCGCTGCCTGTGCCGACGATTTCCGGGTTATTTGCATGGCTCGGAATGATATAACGGGCAACGTCGATTTTAGAGTTTTCAGTCCGGATGATTTAATTCTTGTATGCGATGAAATCGGAACGATTCCGGACAATAGGTAGTCTGTTTACGTTTGGACGATATAAAGATTTGTCTTTGAGCGATGTTCTTGATATGAACCCGGGTTATGTGTATTGGTGCATGGCTCATTTGACCCCGATGTCGTCGCGTTTGTGTTTCTATATTGATGATTTTGCCATGAATGAGATAAGCGCTTTGTATCCTCAATTTATTGTGCCGAAAGAATTTGAAGCCCAAAGACAGGCAAACAAGCTATTTCTGAATATTGAAGATAACTTGCCTTGGCACCGACCATCATCCGTACAAACGAAAGAAAAGGATTCGGCTGCCGAATCCGAATTAATTGAAGAATACGAGGCCGATTTTATAGAGGTACAGCAGTTTGTCGATGATGATTGTTGGGAGCATGGTCATTATGCAGGGTCCTGGGCGCAGGATGTGGAAGGGTATAGCGATGATGATATAGATACGATTTTCGATGGTGATCCTCTTGCTTATTGGAATATAGATTAAGGGGGCTTACTTTATTATCTTTTGCAGCATCACCTCGTCGTGATAGCCGTCGGGCCGCCATAGCCAGTCGCGTTTGACGCCGATCTCGGTGAATCCCGCGCTGCGGAACAGGCGCAGGCTCGCTTCGTTGTCGGCACCGACGTTGCACCACAGCTGATGCGCGCGCAGCGTATCGTGTGCGTAGCGGCAGAGGGTTTCCACGGCGTCGGAGGCGTAGCCGCGTCCCCGGTCGCTCTGTTCGTAGATGAGGATGCCGATGCCTGCCCGGCGGTGGATCGGGTCGTATTCGAACAGGTCGATCGCCCCGACCGGCTTGGAACTCAACAGCGTCTCGATGATCAGCCGCAGTTGTCCGTCGCAGAGCACCCCGACGATGTCCTGATGCCGTTCGACGAAGCGCTCCAGCTGATGACGCGAGAACGGCTCCGTCGTCCCGCTGACCGGCCAGATGTCGCAGTCGTTCTCCCACTCGTACATCAGGTCGACGTCGCCCGGCTCCACGGCCCGCAGGCGGATGGTGCGGCCCTCGATGTTCATTACAATCCGATGATCTTGTTGCGGATCAGCATGGCCACGCCCCAGGCGTTGGCGTTCTCGGTCATCTTCGACACGCGGAACTTGGTGTCCTTGTAGACCAGGTTGAGCGAATATTTGTTCGTCGCCGATTTGAGCGGCAGCATGATGTAGTCGCCCGCCGCCGCGAGGTTGCCGCCGACGATGACTGTCTCGGGGTTGAACGTGTTGATCAGGAAAGCCACGGCCTTGCCGACCTTTTCGCCCGCCTCCTCGATCAGTTCGATCGAAAGGTTGTCGTCGTTCTTCGCCGCAGTGATGATGTCGTCGATGTGGATGGTCTTCTGCTGGTCGTATTTCTCCTTGAGGATGGTGTTCACGCCCTTTTGGATCAGGTGGCACATCTTGTCCTCGATGGCGATGCCCGAAACCTCGGTTTCGAGGCAGCCCTTCTTGCCGCACGAGCAGATGATCTCGTTGTCGAAGAAGGGAATGTGGCCGAACTCGCCGGCGAAGCCGCTCTTGCCGTAGTAGAGCTGTCCGTCGACCACGATGCCGATGGCCACGCCGCGGCCCATGTGGAGGTACAGCACGTTGCTCTCGTCCTTCGATTTGCCGCAGGTGTATTCGGCATAGCAGCGGGCGCGGGTGTCGTTCTCCAGCAGTACGCGGATGCCGACGCGCTCTTCGAGCAAGTCGCGCAGCGACTGTTCGCTCGACGTGAAGTATTTGTAACTGCGGCCCGTGTCGGGGTTCACGCGTCCCGTCATGCAGACGCCCAGCCCGAGAATCTTGCCCCGGTCGATGCCGCATGCGGCGATGAAGTTCTCGATGCCCGAGCAGATGCGCTCGATGCACTGCGGACGGTCGAGCAGCTCGAACGTGAAGTCGTTCTCCTCTTTGATGATGTTGTTTTGCAGATCGGTGATCAGGAAGCGCATGTTGTCACGACCGACGTTCACCCCGGCGAAATAGATTGCCGAGTTGGCCAGGCCGAAGATGTTGGGGCGCCGTCCGCCCGGGGTTTCCACCTTGCCCAGGTCCGTCACGATGTTCTCGTCGACCAGTTCCTGAACCAGTTTGGTGATCGTGGGGACACTGATGTGAAGCTCTTTGGTAAGCTCCGAAAGCGTGCATTCTCCGTTGACAGCCATGTGCGCGATGATGTTGCGCTTGATGATGCTGTTTTTGTGCGTAATGCCCTTCAGGGCGTCGTCTTCGTGTTTGTTGAAAAATTCGGTAAGTGATGTCATCCTTCCAGGCTCATTTTTAACTAACTCTGCAAATATATACACTATCTTTAATAAATGCAATAAGTTTTTAATAAAATTTAATAAATTTTGTTTCAAAATGAGGGGTAAAAAAATTAACGCCCTGATTTTCAGGGCGTTAATTTTTAAGCGAAACTTTTTGTTTTACAGCGTCGATTTCGATTCCACGACTGTGTTGGGGTCCACCTTGCGGATGAGTCCCTGCAACACGCTGCCGGGGCCGAGTTCGGTGAATTCCGTCACGCCGTCGGAGAGCATGTTGCGCACGATGTAGGTCCAGCGCACGGGGGCCGTCAGCTGGGCGATCAGGTTGGCCTTGATGGCGGCGGGATCGGTATAGGGCTTGGCGTCGACGTTCTGGTAAACGGGGCATACGGGCGTCTGGAACGGCGCTTCGGCGATGGCTTTCTCAAGTTCCTGCTTGGCAGGCTCCATCAGCGGCGAGTGGAACGCTCCGCCCACCGGCAGGCGCAGCGCACGGCGCGCTCCGGCGGCCTTGGCTTTCTCGCAGGCGGCGTCTACGGCCTCCACGGCTCCCGAGATCACCAGCTGGCCCGGGCAGTTGTAGTTGGCGGCGACGACCACGCCGTCGACCGACGCGCAGATCTCCTCCACGACCTTGTCTTCCAGACCGAGAATGGCGGCCATCGTTCCGGGCTGCGCTTCGCAGGCGGCCTGCATGGCCATGGCGCGCTTCGAAACGAGCTTCAGACCGTCCTCGAACGAGAGCGCTCCGGCGACCACGAGGGCCGAGAATTCGCCTAAAGAGTGTCCGGCGGCGGCATCGGGCTTCACGCCCAGCGCCTTGGCCATGATGACCGAGTGGAGGAATACGGCGGGCTGGGTGACGCGGGTCTGCTTCAGTTCTTCGTCCGTACCGGCGAACATGATGTCGGTGATGCGGAAACCGAGGATCTCGTTGGCTTTCTCGAAGAGTTCCTTCGCAGCCGGAACGTTGTCGTAGAGGTCTTTGCCCATTCCGACGGCCTGGGCGCCCTGGCCCGGGAATACGTATGCGTGCTTCATAATTTTTTGCGAATTTTATGTTTGCGGAGGCAAAGATACGAATTTATTTCCTAAATTTGCACCGCAATGGTTCACAAAGGGCCGGGCAAGGCCCCGTGTGATTAAATGGGAATGCCGTGAAAATCGGCAGCAGTTCCCGCTGCTGTAAGTTCCGATAGTTGCCGCGACACGCTGAAAGCCACTGGTCCGAGAGGGCCGGGAAGGCGTTGCGGCAGGAACGAGCCAGAAGACCTGCCTTGCAGCTTCCCGACGAGGAAGAATCTTTTTTCGGGGTGTGTCTGCGGAGAACGGAGCATCGCAAGTCTTGGTATTTCGTGGCTGAAATACGGGTATGGACGTGAAAAAGGTTCGATTCAGGGAGGTTCCGGGACCGGATTTTTTATTTTACGAACATACTTAAAAGCAGACGAACGATGAAAAAACTCTTGCTTTTCGCATTTGCGGCCTGCGCTTTGGCCGCCTGCTCGGACGATGACGGCGATTCCCGCGTCCCTGCGACTGCGGTTGTGCTCGATTGTACGGAAAAAGAACTTGCAGTCGGCGAAACTCTGCAACTCACCGCAACGCCGGCGCCGGCGAATACCACCGACGACGTGGTGTGGTCTTCGGATGCCGAGGAGTTCGCGACGGTCTCCGAATCGGGTCTTGTGACGGCCGTGGTTGCCGGAACCGCCAAAATCTCGGCGACATACGGTTCGGTGTCGGCAACCTGTACCGTGCATGTGAGCGAACCCGATCCGGACCCCAATCCCGATCCGGAGCCGGAACCGTCTAATTTGATTTCTTTCGAAACGAGCGAGGGGATGCTTGCTATCGACGGCAAGGCTGTACAGCTCGGCGACATTACCGTTAGCGGCGGTTCTGCGGCGGGAAATCACCATAATGTCTTTTGGGCGAAGGGCGGCAGCTACGACGATCTGGCCGTAGGTGGCGTTTACAACGGGTATCTTTGTTCGACCTCGGATGAGAAGATTTGGTTCGGAACCTATTTTTCAGCCGACATCGGCTACGGAGACTATTGGGGCGGTTTCGTCTTGTCTGCCAATTACGGGAGAACGGCTACGAGCGTCAATTATGCGAACCAGTTTATGGTATGGGCCGATAAGGGAGCAAACGGTTCGTCGAACTGCATGATCGGTTATTTCGACGGATATACGAGCGGTTATGCAACTCCGATGATCGAATTTGTGGAACCGCGTCAGGTCAGCTATCTGTATATGGCCAACAGCGCGATTACCTACCCTTATAAGCCGACGCAGGTTGACGAGGCTTCGTATTATTATAAAGTGAAAATTACCGGCTCGCTTGAGGGCAAGGAGACCGGTAGTGCGGAGTGCTTCCTGATCAACGGTTCGGAAAAGTTGTCGGACTGGAAAAAGGTCGATCTTTCCGCTTTGGGCAAGGTCGACTGTCTGACTTTCTCGCCTGCTTCGAATGAGGCGAATGCTTACGGATTGCTCGTTCCCGCTTATTTTGCCATCGACGAAATCGGACTGATTGCCGAGAAGTAATTTAGAGATTAGTTTCCGGAGAAAGACCCGCAGGACTTCATCGTTTTGCGGGGCTTTCGTATCGGGGGGGGGAGGGATGTCCGGACGGAACGGGCTTATTCGTCCCGGAACTCCATGCGGCAGGGCAGCACCACCGATTCGGGTGCCGGGCGGACGGAGCCGGGCGATTGGCTTTCGCGGATTTGCCGCAGCAGGAGGCGCACGGCGTGGGCGCTGATCTCTTCGACGGGGAAGCGGGCGACGCTCATCCGGGGGGCGGCCAGGCGGAAAAGCGGGTCTTCGTGCATGCAGGCAAGCCCCAGACGGCCGTCGCTGATGTCGATGCCCCGGTCGTGGAAATAGCGCAGGGCCTCGGTGGCGAGGATATGCGTGGTGAAGAAAAAGCCGTCGGTGTCGGGAACCATGGCGAGAATGCGGTCGAGCGTATCGCAGACGTGCTGCCGGTAGCCGGCATAGGCGACCTCTCCGTAGAGGCGGGGATCGGCGTGCAGTCCCGCTTCCGCCAGCGCGCGGAGGTAGCCCCTGTGCCGCAGTTCCATTGTCGGGAGGTGGGGGAAGGTCGTGATGATGGCGATTTTGCGGAATCCCCGGGCGGCAAGATGACGGACCAGCGCATGGCTGCCCGCCTCGTTGTCGATCACCACGCAGCCGGCGTCCGTTTTCGCGAGGCAGCGGTCGAACAGCACGACCGGGCAGCCGCTCTCCGCAAGGCGGCCGACCTCGCATCCCGAAGCGTCGGCCGGGGCGATGATGATGCCGTCGACCTTTTTCGACCTGAAAAGCCGTATCAGGGCGTTTTCCCGTTCGGTTTCGGAGTTCGAGCCGGCGATCATCAGCGAGTAGCCTTCCCGCTCGGCTTCCGACTCGATCCGGTCGGCGATGTGGGCGAAGAAGGTGTCCGAAATCGAGGGGAGGATCAGCCCGATGGTTTTCGATACGCCCGTGTTGAGGCTTCGGGCCAGCAGGTTCGGTTCGTATGCCAGGGAGCGGGCGCAGGCGAGCACGCGGCTCTGTGTCTCCGCGCTGATCCCTTTTTTGTCGCCCTGCCCCGAGAGGACCCACGAAACGGTCGTTTTCGAGAGGTTGAGCTTGCAGGCTATGTCCTTGAGTGACGCTCCCACGATTTATCCGTATAAGCAATGCTCTACAAAGATAAAATTTTTCCGGCATTCGGCAAATAATCCGGCCGTAAAATGACGCCGGGAGTTCTGTATCCGGGGCGTGGAAGCGAAAGCCTCCCGCAGGGCAGGCCCTGCGGGAGATTTCGTATCGGGAATGCGCTTATTTCGAGATCAGGTTTTCGCGCTCGATGTCCTTGAAATAGCGGTAGGTGGCTACGCGCAGCTCCTCGGCGGCCGGGTCGTCGCAGACCAGAATGCCGTTGGGGTGCACCTGAAGGGCCGAGATGGTCCACTGGTGGTTGTAGGAGCCTTCGACGCCGTGGCGCACCGCGCGGGCTTTCTTGTGGCCCGTGGCGAGGATCAGCACCTTCTTGGCCGAGAGCACCGTGCCCACGCCGACCGTCAGCGCGGTTTTCGGCACGAGCGAGATGTCGCCGCCGAAGAACCGGGCGTTGACCTGGATCGTGTCCTGCGTCAGGGTCTTGAGGCGCGTGCGGGAGTTGAGCGACGAGAACGGCTCGTTGAAGGCGATGTGTCCGTCTTCGCCCACGCCGCCCATGAAGAGGTCGATGCCCCCGGCCTCGACGATGCGCGCCTCGTAGTCGGCGCACTCCTTGGCCAGGTCGTCGGCGTTGCCGTCGAGAATGTTGACGTTCTCCGGCCTGATGTCGACGTGCTTGAAGAAATTGTTCCACATGAACGAGTGGTAGCTTTCGGGATGCTCCTCGGGGAGACCCACATACTCGTCCATGTTGAACGTGATGACGTTCTTGAACGACACTTCGCCCGTCTTGTGGCGGCGGATCAGTTCCTTGTAGGTCTCCAGCGGGGTCGAGCCGGTCGGCAGCCCCAGCACGAAGGGCGACGAGGTGTGCTGCTCCTTGTTCTTGATCTGGGCGATGATGTAATTGGCGGCCCACTGGGCTACCTGCTGGGGGGTATTTTCAATGATTAAGCGCATGGGGTGATTTTTTAATGTTCAATGCTTCATTTTTTAATCGAAGTTTTTGTGAAGATGCGCTAAAACATCTTCACAAACACCTCGATAGCCTGGTATTCGGCCATGCCGAGCTGGTCGTAGAGCTTTGCGGTGTTCTGCGTGCGCTCCTCGGCCCGCTGCCAGAACTCGCGGGGATCGCTGCCCGGGAAGGGCATGATGTCCTTCTGCGAGAGGTGGCGGTAGATGGCGTGGCGTTTCATAATCAGCTCGTCGGGCGACAGGGGCACGGCCATGTCCACCATGCCGAGGTCCCACTCCATCCAGGCGCCGCGGTAGAGCCACAGGTGGCACTCCTTCAGCCACTCGTCGTCCTTCACGACTTCGAGGGCGCCGAGCACGGCCTCCATGCAGGTGCGGTGCGTGCCGTGGGGGTCGGCAAGGTCGCCGGCGGCGTAGATCTGATGGGGCTTGATCTCGCGCAGCAGCTTGACGATGATTTCGATGTCCTTCTCCGTGAGCTGGCCCTTCTTGATGCCGCCCGTTTCGTAGAACGGCAGGTTGAGGAAGTGGGCGTTGGTGTCGGGGTTCAGTCCGAACGAGCGCACGGCGCGCCTCGGCGCGGCGGATGGCGCCTTTCAGGTCGAGCAGCGGGCGCGGCTCGGGTTCGCCCTTCCTCTTGCCGGCGATGACCTTTTCGACTTCGGCGTAGTGGTTGCCGTAGCCCAGTTCGCGGGCCGTGTCGATGTTTTGCAGCACCACGTCGTCGTGCACGGCCACGTTGCCCGAGGTTTCGTAAGCCACGTGCACGTCGTGACCTTGCTGCACGAGGCGGATGAACGTGCCGCCCATCGAGATCACATCGTCGTCGGGATGCGGCGAGAAGACGATCACCCGTTTGGGGAAGGGCGACGAAGGTACGGGGCGCGTCGAGTCGTCGGCGTTGGGCTTGCCGCCCGGCCAGCCCGTGATGGTGTGCTGGAGGTCGTTGAAGACGTCGATGTTGATCTGGTCGTAGGCGCGGCCCTGTTCGAGCAGTTCGCCCAGCGAGTTTTCGATGTAATCCTTATAGGTGAGTTTCAGGATGGGCTTCTTAACCACGCCGCAAAGCCATACCACGGCCTTGCGGACGAATTTCGGCGTCCATTCGCAGGGACCCACCATCCACGGCGTCTGCTCGCGGGTGAGCAGCTGCGCGGCATTCTCGTCGATCACCACCTCGATATTCTGGTGCGCCTGGAGGTACGAGGCGGGAACCTGATCCGTGATCTCGCCCTCGACGACCCGCTGCACGATGTGGGCCTTCTCCTCGCCCCAGGCCATCAGGATGATGCGGTTGGCGCGCATGATCGTGTCGATGCCCATCGTGACCGCCATCTTGGGCGTGTTCTCCAGCCCGAAGAAAGCGCCCGACTGGATTTTGCGGGTGTTGTAGGTCAGCTGCACCAGCCGCGTGCGCGAACGGGAGTAGGACCCCGGCTCGTTGAAGCCGATCTGCCCGTCCTCGCCGACGCCGATGATCATCAGGTCGATGCGGCGCACCGAGTGGTCGTACGAAGCGCAGTATTCCGAAACGCGGTCCTCGGGAACCGTACCGTCGGGGATGTGTACGTTCTCGGGCAGGATGTCGATGTGGTTGAGGAACTCCTCGTGGATGCGGTAGTTGCGGCTCTGCTGTTCGGTCGACCGGATCGGGTAGAACTCGTCGAGGCTGTAAACGGAGACGTTCCGGAAGCTGATCTGCCCTTCGTGGTGGCGTTTCACCAGTTCCCGGTAGAGACCCAGCGGCGTGCGGCCCGTCGTGAGGCCCAGCACGAAGGGCTGCGACTCCTCGTAGACCTCGTTCGAGCAGTGGATTTCGTTGTACATGCGGATCGCCTTGACGATGTTGTCGGCGACGTACTGCACGCCTTCGTACTCGTTTTCGTAGACCTTGGTGTGGATCTTCTCGTAACGATGGATGATGTCGCGCGGAGCCGATTCGGAAATCAGGCCGCCGTCTTTGGGAAGTGAATACTTGTTGTTCATACGTTTATGTAATTTGTTAATCTTTCTCTCTGTCGGTTTGCTGCCGATCGTGTTGTCGCCGCCGTTGGCGTCGTTTACAAGTCTGACCCCACCCCAAATCCCTCCCTCGGGAGGGGACTTAAGGCGCAAAAACACGCGCCTTGACTGCTGTGGCGGCTCGGCAATTCGCAAGCGATTGCGCTCGCCTGTTGCCCGCAGTTGTCGCATCGCGACCGGATTGTCTCTTGGCTTTCAGCTTTTCACTTTTTCACTTTTCACTTTTCACTTTTTCACTTCTCGAACGTCGCCTCCTCGAAAAACTCGGGACGGTGGAAATCGGGTTTCTCCGTCCGGATCGGCCGCCACGAGAGGAAATGGGGGTGCGAGAGGTTGTCGCCGCATTTGTAGAGGTTCATGCGGGCCTTGAGACCGCTCCAGTCGGTCAGTGCATGGCGGAAAAGCGCCTGCGGGGGGATGGCCAGCGTGAGCGACCAGCGGTTGTCGCCCTCGCGCTCGGCGAAAGGCTCGCCGCAGGGAAGCGTCGTGTAGCGTTTCACGCCCGCCAGCACCTCGGGCGAGGCGTGCTCGGCCTCGGTCCGGGATTTGCGCGCCCCGAGCAGCATCCGTCCGATGCAGGTGGTTTCGAAATTGTAGTACATCCCTGTGTCGGGTGCGATGAAGAACTCCGCGCACGAGTCGGTCCACACCTCGCCGTTGTCCTCCGTGACGAGCGCCGCCGTGTAGCGTTCGGCGACGTCGAAGCGCAGCATCAGCCAGTCGCCCGTATGGAACATCCGGAAGCTGACTTCCGGGGCGTAGGGAAATTCCGCGGGCCAGTTGCAGCACGCCACCGGCAGCGGCTCGATTCCGGCGAATGCCTCGTCCACGGCGGCCCGGTCGTCGGGCGCGATGCCTGCTATCTTGCGAATTTCCATTCCTTATTTGTATTTGGCGACGGTTTCCCGTACGATTTCGCACATCGTGCCGTACTGCTCTTCCATGCTTTGCAGCAGTTTGTACTGGGCGCGGGTGCGCACGAGGTTGTGCTTGGGGTATTTCGTTTTGTAATAGGTGTCGCCTTCGATGTAGTCCATCAAAAAACGCAGCACCTGCTCGAAGGTGATGTAACGGGCCGAGAATGCCAGGTGGTCGATTTCGGCCTGGTTGAGCTGTCCGGCCCGCTGCGACAGATAGCCTTCGGTATAGGCGCGGAACATTTCGAGGGACATGCCCACGCGCGAAAGGTCGCGGTCGTCCTCGTCGCCCGTGTTGGCGTAGGAGCGGATGGCGTCGCCGAAATCGTTGAGCGACGTGGAGTTCATCACCGTGTCGAGGTCGATGGCGCACAGCACCTCGCCCTGCTTGTCGAAGAGGATGTTGTTGATTTTCGTGTCGTTGTGGGTCACGCGCGTGGGGATCGTGCCGTCCTCGACCTTCGACCAGAACGAGAGCATCTTGTCGCGGCGCGATTCGATCCAGCCGATCTCCTCCGCAAGGTCTTTCACGCGGCCTGCGGCGTCGCGGCGCAGCGCCTCGTCCCACTGCACGAAGCGGTGGCGGATGTTGTGGAAGCCCTTGATCGTCTCGGCCAGCGGCTCGGTGAAGTCCGCCAGCTGGGCCTGGAACTTGCCGATGCCCTCGCCGCCCTTGCGGGCCAGTTCCGGGGAGTCGGCCTTGTTGTAGGCGATCGTGTCGCTGATGAAAACCGAAACGGCCCAATATTCGCCCTGTGCGTCCACGTGATAGAGCTTTCCGTCGCGGGTCGCAACCACGGTCATCGCCTCGCGTCTGGGGTCGCCCCCGGCGGCTGCGACGCGGCGGCGGATATGGTCCGTCACTTTGCGGATGTTCTCCATCATGGCCGGAACGTCGGGAAAGATGCTCTTGTTTTTGCGCTGGAGGATGTAATCCGGCGCATCGCCCGCCGTGCGGACGATGAACGTGTCGTTGATGAATCCCTCGCCCAGCGAGTCGATTGCCGTGATAGCGCCTTCCAGCGCGAACTGCGACGCTATTTCCTGTAATTCAGCCTTCATACGATGAGGTTGTTTCGGTTTTGGTTGTTAAAGGTTAAGTTTCACCTCCAAAGTTACTGGAAAAAACGCAGAAATGCAACCGGATATTGTGAAAAAGCCCGCCTTTCTTGCTGAAGGGCGGGCTTGCGAAAACTTTCGGACGGGTTATTCGATCGGGTCGATCACCGTGAACGTCACCTCGTAGGGAGCGGGCGCCGACTGTCCCTGGTAGTTGCCGCCGGCGACGATGAAGGTCACCGTGTAGGTCCCCGGCTCGGTGTAGGTGTACGAGTAGCTCGGCAGGTCGTCGGTCACGCCCTTGATGTTCAGGCCCGTGTCGGGCGAGATCGTGTTGAGCGCGACGGGCTGCATGAAGGCCCACTGGTCGATCTCGGGGAAAGCTCCGGCGCTGAAGCCCTGGAAGACGATATTGGCGGTGTTGTTCGCTCCCGGCCGGCCCTGGAATTTCAGGTTGCCGTTGCCCGATACATTATGGATATAGGGGTTGTCGGCGTGCTGCGAAGCCAGCGAGAAGGGGACGAATTCCATGTCCGGGTAGTTGTAGACCTGCGTGTCGTGGCCCTTGAACTTGACCGTGATCTTCGGATTGATCCGATAGGTGCGCATCGTGGTCTTGGGGTCCGGATAGAAAAGGTGCATGCCCCACGAAAAACGGTCGGCGAACCGGGTGATGTCGTAGGTGTAGGTTTCGAACTTGTTCGCGTTGTTCGGCGTGAACTCCAGTTTGGTCCAGTCGGCGCAGTCGTTCGCCGCGATGGCTTCGACCACGGGGCGGTCGGTGGCGGCGTCGCTGCCGTTCAGCCCCGCGAATTTGTTGCCCGCAAACAGGACGAGGTTGTTCAGCGTGCCGTACTGCTGGCTGATCTCGATCTCCAGTTCGCACGACTCGATGTCGGCGATGTCGACCTTCGTGCGGTTGCGGTGCTTGTACTCGTGTCCCGTGTCGCCCGTCCAGACGGTGATGAAGTCGGCGTTGCCGCTGAAGTTGAAGACCACCGGGTCGCCCGTGCGGTAGGTGTTCGTCGGCGCCAGCTGCACCGAGAACTCCAGCGGCTCGTAGATCTCTTCGTGTTCGCACGAGGCTGCCGCGGTTGCGAGGGCCAGCGTCGCCGTGAGGTATGTGATTCGTTTCGTATTCATCGTATGCTCTGCAATTAAGCGTTTTACCATAAGGGGTTCTGTCGGAGCGCGTGGTTCACCGCCAGCTCCTTGGTCGGAATCGGGAGGTAGATGTGGCGTGCCGTCACGTTGGCGTAGTTCGCCGACGCATAGTTCGTATAGCTGACGTTGCGGTACTTGTTCTCCGTCGGCTGGTTGGTCCCGGCGTTGTGCATCTTCTCGACGAACGTGCCCCAGCGGATCAGGTCCCACTTGCGAAGCCCCTCGAAAGCCAGTTCGCGTCCGCGCTCGTTGCGCACCAGGTCGCGGAACGAACGGTAGTCGCCCAGCAGGCTCTCGTCGGTCTTGACGCCCGCGCGTTTGCGGATTTCCCGGATGGCCTCCTTGGCCTGGTCGTCCGGCGCCCCGGCGTATTCGTTGATCGCCTCGGCGTACATCAGCAGCACGTCGGCGTAGCGAAGGATCGGAAAGTTGATCGTCGTGTAGAGGCTCTTGGCCGACATCTGTTTCTCGTAGACCGTCTCGCGGCGCCATTTGCCGGCGTTGCGGACGGCGCACATCACCGTCGGGTCGTAAACCAGATCGGCGGGGTCAAACGCGTCCTCGATCGTCTGGTCCAGCCCCTCGATGTCGGGCATGGCGAAATTGTTGTTGTAGACCCACGGCGTCTTGAACATGCTCTGCGTCTGTTGCAAGTAGCGCGTCACGGTCTCGCCCGCCTTGTTCTTGTACGAGATTTTCTGGTTGTTCATTCCGCGGTAGTTGTAGCCCGGCAGGTTCCAAGTCAGCCGCTTGTCGATGACCGTGGCGCTGGCCGTTTCGTCTGCCGTGCGGTCGTTCTCCCAGTAGAGCTGCCAGAGGGTGTAGGAGCCGTTGTAGTAGCCGTAGGAGTAGTTGCAGGCCCACTCCGAGTAGTTGGTCGTTCCCGACTGCGACCGCAGACCGATCAGGTCGCCGATGCGGCCGTTCGTCCAGTCGGTCGCGCTGGTGCGGTCGCCGAGGAATTCGGCCTCCCACATTGATTCGTGGAACTGCGTGTCGTACTGGTCGCGAATCATGTTGATGAAGATCTCCTCGTAGCTCTCGTTCAGGTCGTGCTTGTGCGAGGCGATCACCTCGTTGGCCCAGTAGGCGGCGCGGCGGTACATCTCCTTTTTATCCAGTCCGTCGATCTGCTTGACGCTCTCGCCGGCCATGAAGAGATAGACGCGGGCCAGAATGCCCTGGGCGACGGTCTGGCTGACGCGCGAGGGGGTGTTGTCGATGGGCTCGTAGAGGTCGGGAATCGTGGCTTCGATCTCGTCGGCGCACCATTTGAGCACCTGCTCCTGCGGCGTTGCGGCCATCTGCACGTCGTTGGGGTTGGGCGAGGTGGTCGCCTTGACGCGCAGGGGCACATCGCCCCACGCCTGCGCCAGCAGGAAGTGGTAGTAGGCGCGCAGGAACCGCGCTTCGGCGATGTAAAGCCCGATGTCCACCGAAAGTTTCTCGGGGTCGATCTCCGTCTTTTCGACGGCCTCGATGTAGCGGTTGGCGTTCTTGATGCCTTCGTAGAGCTTCGACCAGGTGTCGTAGATCGCCGCCGTGCCGGCGCTGTGGTTGTAGCGGTCGGGACGCGATTCGCTGTTGTTGTAGTTGTTGAAGTAGCAGAGGTCGTCGGCGTTGGCGATTTGCAGCGAGTAGTAGTTGCCGTAGAGCGCTTCGCTGTTCAGCACGCCGTAGACGCCCGCCAGACCGTAGATCAGCTTTTGTTCGCTGTTGTAGTAGCCGTCGTCGGGGATGATCTGCGGATCGGTGTCGAGGAAGCTGCACGCCGGAAGGGCAGCGGTGAGCAGCGCCAGCGTTCCCAGTTTCAATATGCTTTTGATTTTCATGGCGTAATGTTGCGTTTAAACCGTTAGAATGTGAGGTTTACGCCGGCCGTGAAGCCGAATGCGCGGGGATATGCCGACCAGTCGAATCCGGGCGTCAGCACCGAGTTGCGGGTCGATACCTCGGGGTCGGGACCGCTGTAACCCGTCAGGGTCCAGATGTTGTCGGCCGAGACGTAGACGCGCATCTGGCTGATGCCCGCCTTGCGCAGCGAACGGCTCGGCAGCGTGTAGCCCAGCGAGACGTTCTTCAGCCGCAGGAACGAACCGTCCTCGATCACGCGCGACGAGTACTCCTCGCGGCCGACGGCGTTCACGCGCGGAATGTTCGACGCGGGGTTCTCCGGCGACCAGCGGTCGGCGTAGGAGGCCAGCTGGTTGGTCTGGCTCCTCCATCCCGACTCGAAGACCAGCCGGTTGGCGTTCAGCACGTCGTTGCCGTAGCTCCACGCGAAGAAGATGTTCAGGTCGAAATTCTTCCAGTTGAAGTTGTTGCCGAAGCCGCCCGTGTTGAGGGGCTGTCCGCAGCCGATGATCGTGCGGTCGTAGTCGTCGATGACCCCGTCGCCGTTCATGTCGCGGTATTTCATGTCGCCCGGCTGCATCGCGTTGCCCTTGAACGAGGGAACGCCGCTGACGAGGTTGCCCTTGTCGTCGAAATCCTCGGCCTTGTAGGTCCCGTCGTAGATGAAGCCGTACATCATGCCCGTGGGCTTACCCACCTGCGAGATGTAGGGGAACTGCGAGTTGAAGCGCGTCTCCCACGATACGGAACTCTGGAGCGTGTTCTGTCCGTCGACCAGCCCGAGAATCCGGTTGCGGTTGAAGGCGATGTTGAACGACGTGGACCACTGGAACTGACGGGTCTTGACGTTCACCGTTTCGAGCGTCAGCTCGAAGCCGCGGTTGCGGATCTTGCCGATGTTGAGCATCCCCTGCTCGAAGCCCGACGAGGCGGGCAGCAGGGCGTAGAGCAGCAGGTCGCGCGTCACCTTGTCGTACCAGTCGGCCGTCACCTTGATGCGGTCCTCGAAGAACCCGAGGTCGAGACCCGCGTTCCACTGCTCGGTGGTCTCCCACTTGAGCCGCTCGTTGGCCATGTTCGAGACGTAGTAGCCCGGCACGCGCTCGCCGCCGAACACATAGTCGAGCGAGTTGCCCGAACCCGGGTTGACGGTGATCTGCGAATAGAAGTCGTAGGGGGTCTGCGTGCGGTTGTTGCCCGTCAGGCCCCACGAGAGGCGCAACTTGCCGTTGCTCATCCACTCGCTCTTCTTCAGCAGATTCTCGCGGTTGAAGTTCCACGAAAGGCCGGCCGAGGGGAAGTAGCCCCAGCGGTTGTCGGAGGGGAATTTCGACGAGCCGTCGGCGCGGAATGAGAAGGTCAGGTAGTATTTGTAGCGGAAATTGTAGTTGGCGCGCAGGAAGGCCGACATCATCCGCCAGTCGTAGTAGTTGCTCTGGACCTTCTGGTAGTTGCCCGTATGGATGCCCGCGATGCCCAGCTCCTCGGAGGTGATCTGCGTCGACGCAACGCCGTCGTAGGTGTTCTTCTGCCCCTGGAGCGAGAGTCCCGCCATCAGGTCGAGGTTGTGGCTGCGCCCCAGGCGCTTCTTGTAGTTGAGCGTGTTTTCGTTCGACCAGCTCGTCTGGTCGGTCCAGTAGATGGCGCCGTTGACGCCCTTGCCGCTGGGCGAGCCGGCGTAGCCCGTGTAGGTTTCGCTGCCGTTGAACTCCTCGCGGCGGCGTTTGTTCAGGACGTAGCCGCCCGTGGTCTTGAACGTCAGGTCGGGGGTGATCTTCCACGTCAGCGCCAGGTTGGCGTTGAGGTAGTCCACCAGCGTCTTGCGGTATTCGTTCTTGGCGGTCTTCACCGGGTTGAAGCGGTAGTCGTTCGATCCGTCTACGGCTTCGTCGAGCATCGAGTCGAGGATGTCCTGCCCGGGAGGCGTTACGGGGCGGTAGCCCCAGACCGAGTACATCAGCCAGCCCGACGACGACGAGGTGGTCTGCGCCGTGGTGGGGGTCACGCCGTTGGTCGCCGTGCGCGAATAGTTGGCGTTGGCGTTCAGCGTGAGTTTTTTCGAGATGGGCAGCGTGAAGTTGGCCTTGCCCTGGTAGCGCTGGAAGTTCGAACGGATGATGATGCCGTCCTGGTCGAGCGCCGAGAAGCCCACGTTGTAGCGCAGCCCCTCCTTGTTGCCGCCCGAGAGCGAGACGTTGTAGTTCTGCTGGAAAGCCGTGCGGTAGAGCTGGTCCTGCCAGTCGATGCCCGGGATGTGGCGGTAGTCGTCGAGCGTCAGTCCCTCGCTGAAATAGCTCTTGTTCATCGTCTCCTCGCTGATCAGTTCGCTCTGAAGCCGGACGAATTCGTAGGAGTCCATCAGGTCGGCCTTGTTGGCGATCTTGTTCAGGGAGAACGAGGCGCTGAAGTTCACCGTGGGCTTGCCCTCGTTGCCGCGTTTGGTGTTGATGACGATGACGCCGTTGGCTCCGCGCGCTCCGTAGATGGCGGTCGCCGAAGCGTCTTTCAGCACGTCGATCGACTCGATGTCGGCGGGGTTGATCGACGCGGCGAACGACCCTTCGGACGGGAATCCGTCGATGATGTAGAGCGGGGCGTTGCTCTGCGTGAGCGAGTTGTTTCCGCGGATGGTGATATTGGCTTCGGCGCCCAGCGAGCCGTCGCCCGTGGTGACGACCACGCCGGCGATGCGTCCGCCCAGCGCCTGGTCGAAGTTGGTGACGTTGGCCTTCATCATCGTTCCCAGGTCGGCCTTGGCCACCGAGCCGGTGAGGTCGCGCCGCGTGGTGGTTCCGTAGCCGATGTTGACGATCTCGACGGCGCCGATCTGCGACGCCTCTTCGGTCATCTTGACGTTGATCGCCGTGCGTTTGCCGACATACTCCTCGACGGTCGTGTAGCCCAGATAGGAGAAGACCAGCGTCTGGTCCTCCCGGGCCTTGATCGAGTAGCTGCCGTTGGCGCCCGTGGCCGTTCCCGACTGCGTCCCCTTGATCAGGACGGTTACGCCCACCAGCGGTGCACCGTTGGCGTCAACCACGCGTCCGTCCACGGCGTTCTGCGCAAAGGCGTCCCCCCCCCGGAGTACCGATAGGGTCACCAGCGCTGCCGCGGCCATGCGTTTAAGTGCTTTTTTCATAAATAAATCAGGTTGTGGGTGAAAATGGTTATTTCTTCTTGAGCCGGAACTCCACGGGCTGTCCGTGGCGGCAGGTTATCTTCAGCAGCGTTCCGGTGTCGTGGGAAACGGCCTCCACGCCGGGATATTGTGCGGCAAGCTCCCATGCGCCGTCCAAAAGCACCTCTTTTTCGATGGGACGGCTCTCCTGACGCGTGGTGTAGGTCTTCTCCGTGAGGCCGAGGTCGGGCGTGCAGACGCTCATCACGACCTGTCCGTCCGTGTCGGTGCGCTCCATGACGATCGACTCTCCGGTCGCTTTGCGCACAAGCCCCTGGCCCGTGTATTCCCCGAAGCAGACGTAGCCCGTGATGCCCGTGGCGAGGTCCTTCACGACGTGGGCCGTGTTGTCCCGGCGCAGCACTTCGTAGCCGTCTTTCTTGATCAGGCGCGTGATCTCCTTGTTCGTGGGCTGGATGTAGACCGCATATTCGTAGGCGGCCTGCTTGGGGGTGCGGCCGTGGTCGATCCAGGCCGTGGCGAAGTTGCCCGTCTGGGGTGCGCGGGTCTTGTCGTTGGGCGAGGTCTGCTCCTTTTTGGTGATGTTCACCGCTGCGGCGTTCTTCACCACGTAGAAATTGCCCTTCGTGTCGGAGAGCGCCAGCCGCTCGCCTCCCTTGGAAAGGTTGAGCGGGAAAGCGTCGTAAAGCTCGCCGTCGACTTCTATCTGTTCGGCCGGGCTGTCCATCCGCAGCTGGAAAAGCGTCGTTTCGGTGGGGTATGCCTGGTTGTCGTTGTCGATGCCGCTGCCGAGGAAGACCATCCGGTTGTCGAAGCAGAAGACGGATTTGTATGCCGTGGCCCCGGGGGTGAAGTTCTTGCGGTCCTTTTCGACGAAATGCAGGGCCAGTATGCCGTTGCGGCCTTCGAGCGACGAGGCGCCCGAGAAGCGCTCGGGGTTGCGCTCCATGAGCGTCCCCGGCAGCGGGCTTTCCAGTTCGGGGTAGGGCAGATGGATGGTCGTGGCGCCCGGCACGCGGTTCCAGTCCCAGCCCTCCTGCACGAATCCGCTCGCCGCGGCCGAGACGGGATTGCCCGAACCGATGATCGGCGCCGAACCGTAGCTCTGGTAGCGTCCGTAGCGGTTGTCCTTGGTATAAATCTCCGATCCCCAGACATCGGTGTTGAATGCTTTGAGCGTCACCATCCAGTCGCCGCGGCGGTGGATGCCCGCGGCCCCGTAGTTATAGACGAAGAATCCCGAGGGCGTGGGACCCGCCGAAATCCCCTCTTTCCTGAAGAGGCTGTTCAACTCCTTGTCCGTGCCTTTCAGGCGCAGGTAGGCGCCCGCCAGTTCGGGGTCCGCGCCCTTGCCGCTGCCCGTCAGGTCGCCCAGCGCGGCCAGATAACCGAATGCGTTGACGTCGGCGTCGGGGATGCGGCCGTTCTTGCCGAAGGGATGGCGGCCGGCCAGGCCGAGGCCCCAGTCGCGCAGATCGGTGTAGCTGGCCATGGTCATCAGCGCCAGCTTGAAGTTGCGGCGCGCCTGCTCCGAGAGGGTGAAATCCGTTCCCCGGGTTGCTTTGCAGAAGTAGCCGATCATGGCGAATGCGCCGGTCGAGTAGGCGGGGTAGAAGCCGCCGTGGTGGAAGGTCGTGCCGTCGGGCTTGATGCCGCCGATGGTGCCCGGCGTGAAGCCGAGGCTCCCCGAGAGCCATACGCCGAGGCTCTTCATGGCGCGGTACTGTTCGGCCTCGTCGGGCAGCATCAGCGCGCTGACGATCTTGGGGATGAGCAGCGTGTGCCACGAGTCGAGCAGCTCGTCGCGGCCGTAGACGTAGGGTTTGCGGGTCTCCGCCAGGCCGCTCCAGTAGGCCAGCACCTTGACGTATTCGTCGGTCTTGCCGCGTGCGGCGATCTTGTCGCGCATGAGCCACATGGCGTCGTAGATCTTGCGTATGTTGTAGCCGTAGTGGTGGTTGGTTCCGTTGCCGTGGCCGAAGGCGAAGCCCTGGTCGATGGCGTGGTCCATCACCAGAAAGAAATCGTCGTCGTATTTCGGATCGTTGTTGATATGGCTGTTCAGCGCGAAGGCGTTGAGCATGTTCTCGATGTCGTCCAGGCGCAGTTCGCCTTTCGGGCGGTTGCACTCGTCGTTCGAGAGCAGCGGGGCGCCGATGATCCCGCCGTCGTCGGTGCGGCGGATCGCGGCCTTTTCGAAGGTCGCCCGGGCGCGCGGGATGATCGTGCCGTTGATGTAGTTGGCGCTCGACATGTTGGCCGCGATGATGCTTTCGATGCGCGATTTCACGGCGTCGAGCTGGGCCTTTTCTGCGGGCGTGACGTCGCGCAGCGGCTCTTCGTATTCGTACTGCTCCCACTCCCAGAGGCGCGCCCAGTGCCACAATTCGCGAGAGAGATTGCAGTTGTTGCCGGGAATCTGCTTGTCGGGGGTGATCTGGTCGTGGAGCTTGACCTCGGAGAAGGTCAGGCGGTCGAGGAACAGCTCGCCGCTTTCGACCCCGGCGGGCGTCGAGATCGTCAGCCGGGATACCTGCTGCGAGGCGTGGTCGCCCGGCATGTCGTTGTACTTGATCCAGCAGGCGCGCCAGCCCGTGAAATCCATGTGGAAATCGAACCGGTAGGGGACTTCGCCGGTGGGCGTCTCGAACGAGAATCGCATGTCGGCGTCGACGGCCCTGGGGTTGTAGATCCAGAGCATGACGCCCGCGCCCTTGACCCGCAGCGAGCGCATCAGCTGTCCGAAGTCGTTGAAGCGGAGCGTCGACGGCGCGCTCCACGACCAGCGCAGCGAACGGCTCCCGTCCTTGTAGTGGAGGCCGCTCAATTCGGCCGTGCTGTTTTCGCCGCATACGAAAGCCTTGGGAATTTCCGTTTCGAAACTGATTTTGGCGTCGATTGCCGCAGCGGCATGCTGGCCCCAAAGCGTGCCGAATAGTATCCAAATCGCTGGTACAGCGTGTTTTAATATATTTTTCATAGATTCATATTTGGTCAAAAATAAATAAAGAAATTGGTTCGCCAAAATTTTTCAAAGAGAAAATAATAAAAATTTTACATTCATCGGAAAATGTTATTAAAATATGTTGCATGTCCGAAAAAAACTTTACCTTTGTCCGAAAAGCTGGTTTGGTTTACCAAAATAATCATGTTAATCACCTAATTTATGAAGACCTTATTTAAATATGCGACCGTCGTGCTCCTCCTGGCAGGGACTTCCGCCTGCTCGCAGCCTTCGAAGCGCGCTTCGATCATTGACGAAAACATCGCCGTCGCCGAAAAGCAGATCGGCATGCTGGCCGATTCGAGCGAGACGGGCGGTGTGATCCGCATCCCCTCGACCTGGAAGAACGGGCGGATCGACTACGTGCCCGTCGACGACTGGGTGAGCGGTTTCTTCGCCGGGACGCTGTGGTACATGTACGAACTGACGGGCGACGAGACATGGGCCGCGCGCGCACGGAAGCATACCGAGATCCTCGATTCGGTGCAGTACCTGCAATGGCATCACGACGTGGGCTTCATGGTCTACGACAGCTACGGCAACGGACTGCGGCTGAAAAACATACCCGGCTACGAGGATGTGATCGTCCAGACGGCCAAGTCGCTTGCGACGCGTTTCCGGCCGGTGCCGGGCGTCATCCAGTCGTGGGACGCCGACCGCGGCTGGCAGGGCGAGCGCGGCTGGCAGTGCCCGGTGATCATCGACAACATGATGAATCTCGAACTGATGTTCAAGGCCACGGAGTTTTCGGGCGACAGCACCTATTATAATATCGCGGTGAAGCATGCCGACCGAACGATGAAGGAGCACTTCCGCGACGATTACAGCTGCTATCACGTCGTGGACTACGACCTGACGACGGGCGACGTGCGCGGACGCTGCACGGCGCAGGGCTATGCCGACGATTCGGCGTGGGCGCGCGGACAGGCATGGGCCGTCTACGGCTATACGGCCTGCTACCGTTACACGGGCGACAAACGCTACCTCGACCATGCGCGGAAGGTGGCCGGTTTCATGCTCGACGACAAGAACATGCCCGCCGATCTGGTTCCCTACTGGGATTACGATGCGCCGAACATTCCCAATGAACCGCGCGACGTCTCGACGGCGGCCATCATCGCTTCGGCGTTCTACGAAATGTACACCTATACGGGGGACGGGCTGTATAAGCAGAAGGCCGACCGGATCGTCGAGTCGCTCTCGTCGCCGGCCTACCGCGCTCCGGTGGGCGGCAACGGTGGGTTCCTGCTGATGCACTCCGTGGGCAGCATCCCGCACGGCAGCAATATCGACGTGCCGCTGAACTACGCAGATTACTATTTCCTTGAGGCGCTGATCCGCAAGGGCCGCTTGGAGGCGGGCGAACCTTTGTTTTAAACCGGACGCCCATGTATAAACTGTTGTTTCTCGCCGCTGCGTCGGTGTGGTCGTGGGCCGCACCGGCGCAGTCGGTGCGGGAGGTCGCCGATGCGCGGATTCTTTCGTTTGAGGAGTCTGCGGCGCCTTTCACGGCGTCGGAAGGCTCGTCGCTGTCCGTCTCGGGCGACCATTACAAGCACGGCGCGCACGCGCTCCGCTGGCAATGGTCGCGGGCGGGCGCCCGGGTGCGCATCGAATCCCCGGTGGGTTATCTGTCGGAAAATCCCAATCCCAGGGAGACCTCCGTTTCGACCTTCGTGTTCTGGGTCTACGCCCCGAAGGCGCTCGACGGGAAACTGCGTTTCGAGTTCCGCAAGGAGGGGCGCACCTGCGCGTGGTTCGACTACGGACTGGAGTTCACCGGCTGGCGCGGGGCATGGGTGGCTTTCGACCGCGACATGCAGGGCCGGCCCGAGGAGGGGATGGACGAGCTGGTCGTCACGGCGGAGGGCGTCGAACGGGGCGAGTTGTATTTCGACCACCTGATTCTCTCCTCGTTTCAGGACGTGCGGCACCATACGGCCGATTTCCAGGCGCCGTTCATCAACGCCGCGACCACGAGCCACTGGCTCACGCTGCTGCAATCGTGGCGCAATCCGATGCCCGCACTCCCCGCCGCGGTCGGTGAGGGGGAGCGGCGCGATATGGCGACCGTCGAACGGCGTCTGCGCGAACTGCTGCTCGAAGGCCGGAAGCCGATGGCGATGAAGACCCTGCGCAAACGCTTCGACGCATACGGCATTGCGGAAAATCCCGACGGGACGCTTCGGGGCAAGCCGATCTGGTTCGTGCGCTATGCCGAGACCTATATCAATCTGGGCCATCCCGATGTCGGCAAACTGTTCAACGACAACGGCCAGACGCTGCGCAAATACAACGACTTCCTGTTCCAGGTCGCCGTGGCCCACGATGCCGCTGCGGACGCCGCCGAGCGGGCGGAGCTGGAACGGATGTATGTGCTGCTGACGCGGCATCTTCTGGATCAGGGCTTCGCCGCGGGAAGTGCGCAGGGAACCCTGCACCACCTGGGGTACAGCATGCGCAATTTTTACACGGCTCCCGTCATCATGCGCGACGTGCTGCGTCGCGCCGGGCTGGAACACGACGTGCAGCAGGCTATGGAGTGGTTTTCGGGCGTGGGCGAGGTGAAACTTCCGCCGGCGGAGCCGGGGATGGACATCGACGCGTTCAACACCTCGCTCGTCGGCCGTCTGGCGAGCATCGTGATGCTCCCGGACACCCCGGTGAAAGCGGCCTGGCTGGAGGCGTTCTCCCGCTGGGTCGACAACGGATATAAGGTCACCGAGGGGACCGGGCCCTGCTTCAAGAGCGACGGCACGGTCTTCCACCACCGGCGTCACTACCCGGCCTATGCCGTGGACGGGTTCAGCGGCGGGGCCGTGAATGCCGTGTGGCTGTTGTCGAAGACGCAGTTCGCGGTGAGCGCCGAAAGCCATGCCGTTCTGAAACGCGCGCTGCTCGAAATGCGCTTCTACTGCAATCTGCGGTCGTTTCCGCTGGCCCTTTCGGGCCGTCATCCCGACGGCCGCGGCGAACTGGTCCCGTGGCATTATGCCCGGCTGGCCGTCGCGGGTACGCCCGACGGCCGCGGGGAGATCGACCCGGAGCTGGCCGCCGCCTACCTGCGCGTGGCCCAAGGAAAAGACGCTTATACGCGGCTGTTCGCCGAAAAGGGCTTCGCTCCCGAACCTTCGCCTGCGGGGAACCGCGTCTACGGCTACAATGCCTCGGTGTCGCACCGGCGCGCCGACTGGCTGGTGACCGTCGCGGGCCACAGCCGCTATCTCTGGTCGGCGGAGATTTACCAGGGAGCCAACCACTACGGCCGCTACCTGACGCACGGCAGCATGCAGCTGCTTGCAGACGGCGATCCCGTGAGCGCCTTCGGCAGCGGGTTCCGGCAGGAGGGCTGGGACTGGCGGCACATTCCCGGGACGACGGCGCTCGAAATCCCGATGGAGCGGATGAAGGCCGATATCCGGAACGTCGACACCGCGTCGGGCTACGAGGAGATGCTCCTCTCTGACGAGGCCTTCGCCGGAGGCGTCAGCCACAGGGGCCGCGACGGGGTGTTCGCGATGGAACTCCACGAGCACGACAAATACAACGGTTCGCTGCGGGCGCGCAAGTCGTGGTTTTTCTTCGACAACCGCATCGTCTGTATGGGTTCCGACATCGAAAACAAGGCCGAGGGCGGTGTGCATACGACGCTGTTCCAGAATTTTCTGGCGGACGCGGCCGATCCGCTCGTCGTGAACGGCGAGGCGGTGACGCAGTTCCCCTACCGGGCCGAACTTGCGGGCGGCGCCGTCCTGCGCGACAACCTGCGCAACGCTTACTTCGTGCCGAAAGGTAGGGTAGTCGTTTCGAAATCACTTCAGCGTTCGCTCGACGAGGAGACCGACGCCCCGACGCAGAACAATTTCGCAACGGCGTGGATAGATCACGGCAGCGGGTCCGTCAGCGGCGGCGGGTACGAATACATGCTGGCCGTGCACGCTTCGGACGAAGAGGCGGCCCGCTACGCGCGGGAACTTCCCTACGAGGTGCTGCGCCGCGACGCCTCGGCGCATATCCTGCGCGACAGGCCGTCGGGCATTACGGGCTATGCCCTTTTTGCCGCCGGTAAGGTGGGCGAGGGGTTGCTGGAAAGCGTTTCGCTGCCTTCGCTGGTGATGATCGGCGGGGATGGCGAAGGGCTGACGGTGAGCGCTGCGGACCCCGACCTGCGTTTCTACGAGGGGCCGAGCGACGAGGTGTTCGATGCCGACGGCAGGCGCGCCGAGCGGAGCGTCTACTCCCGCAAGTGGATCGACAATCCCTCGGGAGAGTCGCAGCTGGAGGTCGTGATCCGCGGCCGCTGGCAGTCCGCAGACGATAGGCCGGAGTGCCGGATCGAACCCGCGGGCGAAAACACCGTTTTGATCTTCACGTGCCGCGAAGGTGCGACGCGCGAAGTGAACCTGATTGAAATGAAATAAGACACGATGTTGAAAATTAGAATTGCAATTCCGTTTGCGGGCCTCGCCCTGACGGCCTGCGGGCAGTCGGAGGCCGGGCGCCCCAACGTGATCTACGTATTTCCGGACCAGTATCGCAACTCCTCGCTGGGGTTCTGGAGCGATCCGGAGTTCGCCGCCGAGGTGGGGTGGAAGGGCGATCCGGTCGCAACGCCCAACCTCGACCGCTTCGCCCGCGAAGCCACGGTGCTGACCGAGGCGGTGAGCAATTTCCCCGTGAGCAGCCCCCACCGGGGCATGTTGCTTTCGGGCATGTATCCCGAGCGGAACGGCGTGGTGCTGAACTGCATGTCGGAGCGTCCCGAAAGTTCGCTGCGCGAGGACGCCGAGTGTATCGGCGACGTCTTCTCGGCGGCGGGCTACGACTGCGCCTACATCGGCAAGCTGCACGCCGACTTCCCGACGAAGAACAACCCCCAGCGTCCGGGAACCTACGTCAGCGACGCCGTTCCCGAGTGGGACGCCTACACGCCGCCCGAACGCCGCCACGGGTTCAACTACTGGTACTCCTACGGCACCTACGACGTGCACAAGCATCCCCATTACTGGGATACCGACGGCAACCGTCACGATGTCGACGAGTGGTCGCCGCGGCACGAAGTTTCGAAAGCCATCGAATATATCGAAAACAAGGGCGGCGTGCGCGATCCGGGAAAACCGTTCCTGATGATGATCGGCATGAATCCGCCGCATTCGCCTTACGCTTCGACCGACGACTGCGACCTGGAGGGGTATGAACGTTACAAGGACAAGTCGCTGACCGAGCTGCTCGTGCGCGACAACGCCGACACGACGATGGCCAAGGCCGCCGCCGTGCGTTACTATTTTGCCAACGTGAGCGGTATCGACCGCGAGTTCGGCCGCCTGCTCGCTGCGCTGGACAGGGCGGGGCTTACGGAGAACACGATCGTGGTCTTCGCTTCGGACCACGGCGAGACGATGACCAGCCATTCGACCGACGACCCCAAGAACTCGATCTGGCGCGAGTCGCTGAACATTCCCTTTCTGGTGCGCTATCCGGGGCGGGTGCCGCACCGTGTGGACGATCTGCTGCTCTCGACGCCCGACATCATGCCGACGCTGCTGGGGCTGGCGGGCCTCGGGGAGCGGATTCCCGCGAGTGTCGAGGGGCGCGACTACTCGGCCGTGCTGCGGCAGGACGCCGTGCAGCCCGAACGCCCGCGCGCTGCCCTTTACATGCGCAACCTCGACGGCGGGCGCGATGCCGACGGACTGGTCCGCGGCTTCTTCGCCCAGGCGCGCGGGGTGAAGACCGCAACGCATACGATGGAGCTGCGCATCGGCCGCGACGGGACGCTCGAACGCGTGCTGATGTTCGACGATGCGGCCGATCCCTACCAGCTGCACAACCTCGCGCCGGAGGAGCATCCTGCGCTGTTCGCCGCGCTGTGCCGCGAACTGGCCGTGTTGCTGCGCGACAACGACGACGTGTGGTTCCGCGAGGGCGTCTTGTCCGACGTGGTTCCCTATGATACGAATAACTAACAATCAATCGGATATGAATAAATTGTTTTTGTGGATTGCAGCGGCCTCGGCTTTTGTGCTGCAATCGTGTGAGAACACCGACGGCATCCGCGACGAGATCGGGAGCCTGCGCGATCGGGTGATTGCGCTGGAGGCGAAGATCGGCAGCGTGAACACCTCCATCGTGGCGCTCCACAAGTTGATGGACGAGTCGACGATCATCGTCGGGATCGAACCCAACGCAAAGGGGTACGAGATCGAGTTGAGCGACGGAACCCGGCTGCCCGTCATCCTCGGTGAGAAGATCGAGGCGCTGGTTCCCGTCATGGGCATCGACGCCGAGGGCTACTGGACCGTGAGCCTCGACGGCGGAGCCACTTCCGAGCGGCTGAAGGTCGGCGGAGAGTACGTTTCGGCATGGCCCGTTTCGGGCGGCGACCATAAGCCCGGCGCCGAGGGCGTCACCCCGCAGCTGAAAGTTTCGGCTGACGGGGAGTGGCTCGTGAGCCTCGACGGCGGGGCGACCTACGCGCCGCTTTTGCAAAACGGACAGCCGGTCAATGCCTTGGGGGATAAAGTCGTCGTCAGTTACAGTTCGGCTTTCAAGTCGGTGACTTACGACGCGACGACCGGACTTTTGGCGGTCGAACTGCTCGACGGCGAAAAACTCACGCTTCCCGTCTTCGACGATTTCGGACTGACGGTGACGGCTTCCGACAACGAGACTTTCCGCCTCGGGGAGACCCGGGCCTTCGAGGTCGTGCAGAACAACGTCGCCGAGGCGGTGATCGACGCGCCTGCGGGCTGGACGGCCGTGCTTGGCGAGACGACGCTGACGGTCAAGGCTCCCGCGACGTTCGACGCCGCTTCGCAGCAGGCGGCGGTCTCGGTGACGGTCTATTCGGACAGGAAATACCGGAAACTCGTCACGCTGAACGTGACGCTGCTCGACGAGCAGGTGGATGCCAACGCCGCTCTGGCATGGCGGAATTTTAAGGCCGGAACTGCGGATAACGTCCTGCTCGATTATTCGTATGCCGGTTACAAGCACGGCGAGGAGGCTCCGGCCGATGTCTGGGGACTGGGCTACAAGGTTTACAACGTCGTCGACTACGGCGCCGATCCCACGGGCGTCAGGTCCTCGCGCGGGGCGTTGGCAGCGCTGCTCAAGGAGCTGAAACTCTCCGGGCGGAGCGATGCGGGGGCGAACCTCGCGAATGCCAATGCCCGGGCGGTGATCTACTTCCCCGAGGGGCGTTTCGTCCTCCACAACGACGACGACAACGTGGTGGACCCAACCTCCGCCAACCAGAAATACACCGATTCGAAGGGGAACAACCGCAGCGAGGAGATTTTCATTCGCGGGGGGTATTTCGTGCTCAAGGGCGCGGGCCGCGGCAAGACGACGCTCGTCATGGACACGCCCAACCTGCCGAACAACTCGGAGCAGATGTGGTCGTCGCCCATGATGATCAATATCAAGCACAATTCGGGACTTTCGGACCTCACGACGGTGACGGGCGACGCCGCACGCGGCACGTTCTCGGTGGAGGTGGCTTCGGCGGCCGGCATCGGGAAGGGCGACTGGGTGTGCCTTTCGCTTTCGAACAACGACCCGACGCTGGTGGCGCAGGAGCTGGCGCCGCACCGGGTCGAGGGAAACATGACCGATATTCAGACCATTACGGTCGAGGACTATCACCAGGTGGCTTCCGTAAGCGGCAACCGCGTGACCTTCGCCGAACCGATCATGTACGCCGTGGAGGCCAAATGGGGCTGGAAAATCCGCAAGTATCCCCATTATGAACATGTCGGCGTCGAGGACCTCACGTTCGAGGGCCGCTCGAAGGAGAACTTCGGCCACCACGCTTCGTGGGAGGACGACGGGGCCTACAAGCCGCTCAACATGATGCGTCTGACCGATTCGTGGATTCGCCGCGTCGATTTCAGGGGCGTCAGCGAGGCGTTGTCGATCGTGTCGAGCGCCAACTGCTCGGCCTACGACATCGAGATCAGCGGCAACCGCGGCCACTCGGGCGTGCGCTCGCAGTCCTCGTCGCGCATCTTCATCGGCAAGGTCTGCGACCGCAGCCGCGGGCAGGCTGTCTCGCCGCCCTATACGAGCACGGGGTATTTCGAAAACGCCGGACAGTACCACGCCTCGGGTGTGTCGAACACCTCGCTGGGGGCCGTGCTGTGGAACAACACGTGGGGTGACGACGCCTTCTTCGAGTCGCATTCCAGGCAGCCGCGCGCCACGCTCGTCGACCGCTGCACGGGCGGATTCGTGCAATGGCGTTTCGGCGGCGACGAAACCAACGTGCCCAACCACCTGGGCGACCTGACGATCTGGAATCTGAACGCCACGCGTGCGGCGCACGATTTCGGGGCCGAACCGTTCAAGTGGTGGCTCTCCTCGGACAAGTGGTGGAAGACCATGCCGCCGATCATCGTCGGATTCCACGGCGCGGCGGTCACCTTCGACGAGAGCGCCGAACAGGTGAAATACCTCGAAAGCAACGGCGCGGCCGTCGAGCCGCTGTCGCTCTACGAAGCGCAGCTGCGCCAGCGGTTAGGGTATGTCCCCGCATGGCTCAATTCATTGAAATAGAATAAAACCAAACATATTATGAAAAAGTATCTGATCCTGATCTTCGTCGCGCTGGCTGCGGTTTTCCAGTCGTGCGACAACAACGACGACCTGTGGGATGCGATCGACGACCTGAAGAGCCGCGTGCAGGCGCTCGAAACGCAGGTCGACGCGCTGAACGGCAACATCGAGGCGTTGCAGAAACTCTACGGCGGCGCCACGATCTCCAAGGTCGAGACCTCCGATGGCAAATATCTCATCACGCTGACCAACGGCGAGACCATCGAACTGGTGCAGGGCAGCGAGGCCGTGGCCGTGATTCCGATCGTCTCGATCAACGACAAGGGCGAGTGGCAGGTGTCGACCGACAACGGAGCCACGTTCACCTCGCTCGGCGTGAAGGCCGTGGCCGAGGACGGCACGACGCCCCGGTTCCGCATCGACGAGGCCACCGGCTACTGGCAGGTGAGCTACGACGGCGGCACCTCCTTCGAAAATGTGAAGGACACCAAGGGGCAGCCCGTCAAGGCCATCGGCTCGGGTACGGTGACCGACAAGTTCTTCGAGGAGGTGAAGGTCGACGGCGGCGACCTCTATATCAGGCTGCTCGGCGGCGAGGAACTGCGCATTCCGATCGTGAGCGATTTCTTCTGCCGGATCGTCACGCCGACCGAGGGTGTGCAGACGTTCGACGCCGGGGCCACCAAGCGTTTCGTGGTGGAGATCCGAGGTGTCGAGCAGGTGAAACTGTCGGCTCCCGAGGGCTGGTCGGCACGCCTGACCGATGCCGTGGATGAGAGGGCCGAACTGATCGTGACGGCCCCCGCAGCCGTGACCCGCGCCACGGCCGACACGTCGAAGGACGTGGCGATCGAGGCCTTTGCGGCCGGCGGGCTTTCGACGGTGGCCAAAATCCAGGTTGAGAGCACCGGAACGGCTCCCGTCGCTCCGACGGTTGCGGTGACCAACTCCGCGACGGTCGAGCCCACGCAGTCGGCGCTGACCTTCGACGTTGCGCCCTCGGCCAATGCCGACGGCTGGAAATACCTCTGCCTCAAATCGACGGAAGCGGCTCCCGACGCCGCCAGGGTTCTTGCCGAAGGCACGGCCGGTGCGGGTACGGGCGTGACGGTCAGGAATCTCGAAGCCAATACGGCCTATACGATCTACGTGGTCGCCTATGCCGGCGATCTGACGAGCGAGGTGGCAAGCGTCGGGAACACGACGGCGGAGGCTCCCATTACCGCCGAGGCGGACTACTACCAGGATTATCAGGACGGGAAAGACATCGCGCTGGGCGACCTGACGATCAATAAGACGGTCTATCCGAAAGTGCAGCTGCTCAAGCCCTCCGAACTGACCGCTGCGATCATTACGGCCGGAGGTTTGATTTTCGTCGACAACTCCGATGCTGCCGATCTGTCGTTCACGATTTCGGGCGCGTCGATCAATATGGGCGACATCGTGCTGATCGGCCGTTATCCCGAACGTGCGCAGGCGACGATCTCCGGGCCGGAACTGCGTTGCAAGTACAATGCGGCTTTCAAGAACCTGCATATCGCGGCTTCGGGCAATTACAACCTCTTTACGACGACCAATGCCACCTATGATCCGACGCTGCATGTCGAGGATTGTACCGTGGATGCCGCCTACAATGTGGTTTACGATTCGCACAATACGCAGAATTTCAAGAGTGTCTATTTCGGGAATTCGATCGTGAAGATGACCGTCGCCAACAAGCCGTTCTATTCGACCAAATCGAAAGGAGCCTATACGCAGCAGTCGATCCGTTTGGAGAATAATGTCTTCTATGCCGAAACGCCTTTGCAGAACTACCTGATCAACTGCGGGGACAGGTCGCAGGCATTCCAGACGACCCGGCTTCAGGTCGAGGTGACGAACAATACGATTTATAACATTTACCAGCCGAACATTATGATCCGGGCTTATGTCCTCGCAGGGCTGACCGTGACCAAGAATGTCGGGTATTATACCGGTGTTACCGCGAAAAATTATCTGACGGGTGTGTATGACACGGCCGGATTTACGGCTGACAAGGCGGAGGTAACCTATAATTACCTCTACACCGCGCCGGTCAGCGATACGAATTTCTGGTCGGCGAAGCATACCGGAAGCTACACGCCTGCAAACAACCAGATGGGCGACGGCGTGGAAGCTCCGTTCTCTTCGATGGATGCGGCGAAGGGGTATTTCCCGGTCGACGCTTCGGTGGTGAAGACGGGTGCAGGAGCGACCTACGACACGAAGGCGTGGTTCAAGACGGAGTAATTCCGGCTTGCCGTAACGAAAAACTCCGGCCTGCATTTTCGCAGGCCGGAGTTTTTTTCGTTGAGCCGAAGAGGCGGATCAGCCGATCCAGCTTGTCAGAATCTTCATGCCGCCGTCGGGCGTGAAGGCGAGCGAACGGGCCGAAGCCGGAATCAGGACCGTTTCGCCCTGGTGCACCGGAACCGCTGCGCCGCTGTCGTCGGTGAGCGTGCCGCGGCCCTCGATGCAGATCGCCACGACGAACGAGTCGAGCGACGCGAGGTCGAGCGTCTCGGGGCGGGTCAGATCGTAGAGCGACGTGGTGAAATAAGGGCACGACACCAGCTCCACGCGCGTGTCCTGCGCCGGCTCGTAATGCGTCCGGTAATCGGGCAGCACGGTGTAGTCGATGGCGCCCTTCGCCAGTTCGGTGTGCAGTTCGCGGGTGTTGCCGTTGGCATCGCGGCGGTTGAAATCGTAGATGCGGTAGGTGATGTTCGAGGTCTGCTGGATTTCGGCGATGAACGACCCCGCGCCGATCGAGTGCACACGTCCCGCGGGCAGGAAGAATACGTCGCCCGGTGCGATCTTGTAGTCGGCCAGGATGTCCGTGATGGTGTTGTCCCCGACGCTGGCCTCGTACTCGGCCGGCGTTACCTGCTTCGAGAAGCCCGAACGCAGGTGCGCGTCCTTATCCGCCGACACCACGTACCACATTTCGGTCTTGCCCTTGGATTTGTGGCGTTCCCATGCCAGCTCATCGTTCGGGTGCACCTGGATCGAGAGGTCCTGCCGGGCGTCGATGAACTTGATCAGCAGTGGGAACTCCTCGCCGAAACGCCCGTAGTTGGCTTTGCCCAACAGCGCCGCGCCGTGACGGGCGATCAGTTCCGGGAGCGATGTCCCGGCTTCGGGGCCTTCGGCGACGACGGACTCGTTGTCCTTGACGCCCGAAAGCTCCCAGCTTTCGCCGATGTTGCGCTGGTCGGTGGCGATTCCCTTGTAAGGGGCGATCTTCTCGCCGCCCCAGATCAGGGATTTCAGAATCGGTTGAAATTTATACATGGTCGATCTATTTTATGCGTTTTCCGTGTCGAGCTGGCTCAAGGCGAAAGCGTATGCTCCGACCGAAATGGCCTGGCTCGCGCCGAGTTTCGAAATGGTCACGCCGATGCGTTTCTGCGGGTCGTAGGCCACGTAGCGGTCCGTGCCGTAGACTTTCAGGGGCCGCTGCGCGCCCTTGGCGAATTCGCGGAACTCCGTCTCGTCGTCCAGATCGTAAACCTTCATCTGCACGCGGTTCAACTCGTTGCCGTTGAGCTGGTGCATCTTCGAACGCAGCTCGTTCAGCAGGCTGGGCATGATCCATTTGCGGGCCGCCGTGATGCCGCCGCCGATGACGATCAGTCCGTCCACCAGCGTCACGGCCGTAGCCATGGCGTCGCCGGCGATCTCGCCCATTTCGGCAAAAGCCTTCTTCGCGGCCTCGACATCTCCCGGGCGTTTACCCTCGGCGATTTCGCAGATATCTTTCGGTTCGAAGGTGTGGTTCACGTCGCCCGAAGCTTCGCCGTAGACGCGTTTCACGGCACGGATCGACGCCCCGTCCTCGACGATGATTTCGGGCATTTTCTTGTGACGCAGGCAGAACGTCTCGACGCATGAGTTGTCGCCGCGGTTCAGCCGGTTGTCGATCACAAGGCCCACGCCGAGTCCCGTGCCGAAGGTGTAGCCGACGAGGTTTTTGTATTTCTTCGGGCTTCCCAGCGCTTCGAGCCGGGCGTTGACCTCGGGCAGGGCGCCTCCCAGCGCCTCGCCGTAGGCGAACAGGTCGCCGTCGTTGTTGATGTATACCGGGATGCCGAATTTCGCTTCGAGGAACGGACCCAGCGCCACGCCTTCGCGGAACGACGGGAAGTTGGGCAGATAACCGCCGATGATGCCGTTCGGATAGTCGGCCGGGCCGGGGAATGCGAAACTGATGGCTACGGGTTTTTCGGACAGACGGTCGATGACGGCCTGGAACCCTTCGACCATCGTCGCGAGGCATTTGTCGAGGTTCTCGGCATGCGACGGGAGGGTGATCGGCTCCACAATGAATTTGTTGGCCTGCATGGCGCCGAAAACGAGGTTCGTGCCGCCGGCGTCGAGGGTGATGACCACCCGGTTGTCATGGCTGTACATATTGAGTAGTTTTGTTTGGATTGTCGGTGTTCCGGCAGGCAAAGATACATAAAAATTGAACGGGTGCAAAACCGAATTGCGCGAAAAAAGCCGGCGACTGCTGCCGCCGGCCTTTTTCAGGACCTTGCCTTGTGTCAGTTGTTTTCGGGACGCAGCTTGCGCACGACGGCGCCGGTCTGCCACATCTCGCTTTCGCGCATCTCGCGCAGCTCCTCGTTGAGCTTCTCGCGGTAGTCGGGTTTGCTGTTCAGGTCGATCGAACGCTGGGCCTCGTTGCCGGCGGCCACCTCCCTGTACAGCTCTTCGAAGACGGGTTTCGTGGCGTCGCGGAACTTCTTCCACCAGTCCAGCGCGCCGCGCTGGGCCGTGGTCGAACAGTTGGCGTACATCCAGTCCATGCCGTTCTCCGAGACCAGCGGCATGAGCGACTGGGTCAGCTCCTCGACCGTTTCGTTGAAGGCCTCCGAGGGGGTGTGGCCGTTGGCGCGCAGCGTGTCGTACTGGGCGGCGAAGATGCCCTGGATGGCGCCCATCAGCGTGCCGCGCTCGCCCGTGAGGTCGGAGTAGACCTCGCGCTTGAAGTCGGTTTCGAACAGGTAGCCCGAACCCACGCCGATGCCCAGCGCCACGACGCGTTCGAAGGCGCGGCCCGTGGCGTCCTGGAACACCGCATAGCTCGAATTGAGTCCGCGGCCCTGGAGGAACATGCGCCGCAGCGAGGTTCCCGAGCCTTTCGGGGCGATCAGGATCACGTCCACGTCGGCCGGGGGCACGATGCCCGTGCGCTCCTTGTAGGTGATGCCGAAGCCGTGGGAGAAATAGAGGGCCTTGCCCGGCGTGAGGTGCTTTTTGATTGAAGGCCATACGGCGATCTGCCCGGCGTCGGAGAGCAGGTACTGGATGATCGTGGCGCGCTCGGCGGCCTCCTCGATGCCGAAAAGCGTCTGGCCCGGCACCCAGCCGTCGGCTACGGCCTTGTCCCAGCTCGCGGAGCCTTCGCGCTGGCCCACGATGACCCTGAATCCGTTGTCGCGCAGGTTGAGCGACTGTCCGGGGCCTTGCACGCCGTAGCCGATGACGGCGATGGTCTCGTCCTTGAGTGTTTCGAGCGCTTTTTCCAGAGGAAATTCCTCGCGGGTTACGACGTTCTCTTCGACGCCGCCGAAATTGATCTTTGCCATGGTTTTCGTGATTTTTAGTTTGTTATATGTTCTGAAAGTTATTTTTCGCTTTTGCTCCCTTCTTCATCGGATTCGGCCCTTAAACGGTCGATTTCTTCAAGGTACTCGTTCAGCAGCTCGCGCCGCGACTTGATGATGGCCACCGTGCCGCTGCGCACGAACTGCTGTACGCCGTAGGGTTGCAGCAGGCGGAACAACGCCTGCGTGTCGGCCTTGTGGCCGGTTTTCTCGACGACGATGTAGTCCTCGTCGATCTCCAGAATGCGGACGTTGTGTTCCCTGACGAGTTGTTCGACGCCCCGGCTGCGGGTCACCTTGTAGAGGGCGATCTCCTGCTGCACGACCTCGTCGGGGGTGTAGACGAAGGTCTTCAGCACGTCGATCTTCTTCTCGACCTGCCGCACGAGTTTGTCGACCTGGTCGGGTGTGGTGCGGACCACGATGGTGAATTTGTGGATGCCCTGCAACGCCGATTCCGAGGTCGTGAGGCTCTCGATGTTCACGTCGCGGCAGGTGAAGACGGTGGTGATCTGGCTCAGCAGGCCCACCTTGTTCTCCGAAAACACGGTGATGATGTATTCCTGTTCCATACGCTGTTTCGTTTTATTCGAACCGGATTTCCGATACCGGGGCGCCCGCCGGGACCATCGGGAAAATGTTCTCTTCGCCCTCGACGCGCACCTCCAGCAGGAAGGCGCCTTCGGAGGCTTTCATGGCGGCGATGGCCTCGTCGAGTTCCTCGCGCCGTTCGACGCAGCGGTACGAAAGGCCGTTGCCGCGGGCGATCAGCCCGAAATCGGGGTTGACCATCTCCGTAAAGGAGTAGCGGCGGTCGTAGAACAGCTCCTGCCATTGGCGCACCATGCCGAGGAACGAGTTGTTCAGCAGGATGATTTTCACGGGGATCTTCGACTGGAAGATCGTGCCCAGCTCCTGAATGGTCATTTGCAGGCCGCCGTCGCCGGCGAAAAGGACGACTTCGCGGTCGGGGGCGCCCAACTTGGCCCCGATGGCCGCCGGAAGTCCGAATCCCATCGTGCCGAGACCGCCCGAGGTGACCACGCTGCGCGTGCGGCGGAATCCGAAATAGCGCGCGGCGTTCATCTGCTGCTGGCCCACGTCGGTCACCAGCACCGCGTCGTTGCGGTAGGCCCGGGCCACGGCGGCGACCGCCTCGCCCATGCGGATACGCCCCTCGGCGGGATGCACGGCCTTGCGGATGACGGCTTCGTATTCGATCTGGTCGCAGGCGCGGAATCCGGCGATCCATTGGCTGTGGTCGCGTTTGCGGATACGCTCGGTGATGAGCGGCAGGGAGCGTTTCACATCGCCCACGACCGCCACGTCGGCCGGGATGATCTTGCCGATCTCCGCGGGGTCGATCTCCAGGTGGATCACCTTGGCGTTGGCGCCGAAATGCGCGGGATTCCCCGTCACGCGGTCGTCGAAACGCATGCCCACGGCCACGAGCAGGTCGCACTCCTGATTCTTGATGTTGGGTCCGTAGTTGCCGTGCATGCCCAGCATGCCCACGTTTTGCGGATGGTCGGTCGGCAGGGCCGAGAGACCCAGCAGGGTCGAGGCGGCGGGCATGCCGCTCTTGTCGAGCAGTGCCCGCAGCTCGGCTTCGGCGTTGCCCAGGATGACGCCCTGACCCACCATGACCAGCGGACGGCGGGCCTGGTCGATCAGCCGTGCGGCTTCGGCGATGCGTTCCGCGTCGGGGACGGGCGCGGGGAGGTAACTGCGGATCGAGGTGATTTTTTCGTAGCGGAACGGAGCTGTTCCGCATTGTGCGTCCTTGGTGATGTCGACCACGACGGGACCCGGACGGCCCGAGCGGGCGATGTAGAAGGCCTTGGCGATGGCCGCGGGAATGTCCTCGGTGCGCTTGACCTGGCAGTTCCATTTGGTGACGGCCTGCGTGATGCCGATGAAATTGGTCTCCTGAAAGGCGTCGGTGCCCAGCAGCGCGGAGCCGACCTGTCCGGTGACGAGCACCAGCGGCGTGGAGTCCATCAGCGCGTCGGCCAGCCCCGTCACGGTGTTCGTGGCGCCGGGACCCGAGGTCACCAGACAGACCCCGACGCGGCCGCTGACGCGGGCATAGCCCTGTGCGGCGTGCACGGCGCCCTGCTCGTGACGTACGAGGATGTGGCGCAGGCGGTCGCGGTAGTCGTAAAGCGCGTCGTAGACGGGGATGATCGCGCCTCCGGGATAGCCGAAAACGGTTTCGACGCCCTCTTGGAGAAATGATTCGATCAGGGCCTTCGATCCCGTCATCGAGGGATCGGAGGCCGCGCGTCGCTCTTCGGGACGGAGTGTTTGAGAGGTATTCATTGCGGGTCCGTTTTTTATTCTTCGTTATCGTCGACGATACGTACGGCGCCTTTGTCGGCCGAGCTGACCAGCCGGGCATAGGCGCGCAGCGACGCCGGAACGCGGCGGTCGCGGCCGGCGGGGCGGAAGCGTTCCTGTGCGGCCATGCGGGCGGCGATCTCCGCATCGTCTACCGCGAGGCGGATCGAGCGGCCGGGGATGTCGATCTCGATCTCATCGCCCGTGCGGACGACGGCGATCTCCCCGCCCGAGGCGGCTTCCGGCGAGACGTGGCCGATCGAAAGCCCCGAGGTTCCGCCCGAGAAACGCCCGTCGGTGATCAGCGCGCAGGCCTTGTCGAGGTGTTTCGACTTGAGGTACGACGTGGGGTAGAGCATCTCCTGCATGCCCGGGCCGCCCTTGGGGCCTTCGTAGCGGATGACGACCACTTCGCCCGGCTGCACCTCGTCGGCGAGAATGCCGTTCATGGCCTGCTCCTGCGATTCGTAAACGCGCGCCGGGCCGCGGAAGACGAACAGTTTTTCGTCCACGCCGGCGGTTTTGACGACGCAGCCCTGCCGGGCGATGTTGCCCGTCAGCACGGCCAGTCCGCCGTCGCGGAAATAGGCGTGCTCCACGTCGCGGATGCAGCCCGCCGTGCGATCGGTATCGGGTTCTTCGTAGTAGGAGTGCTGTGCGCCCAGCTCGCGGCTGTAATGGCCTGCCGGGGCGCTGAGCGCGCGGCGTCGCGCGGCGTCGGCGGCTGCCGGGTTGAGAATGTCGCAGGCCGGGATCGCTTCGCCCAGCGTGCGCCCGTCGACGCGCAGGACCGAGGTGTCGAGCAGTCCGGCACGGTCAAGCTCGCCCAGAATGGCGAAGATGCCTCCGGCACGGTTGACGTCCTGGATGTGGTAGTGCGAGTTGGGGGCGACCTTGCAGAGCACCGGGACCCGGCGCGAAAGGCGGTCGATGTCCTGCATCGTGAAATCGACGCCGGCCTCGTGGGCCACGGCCAGCAGGTGCAGGACCGTGTTGGTCGAGCCGCCCATGGCGATGTCTAACGACATGGCGTTTTCGAAGGCGGCCTTCGTGGCGATCGAACGCGGAAGCACCCGCTCGTCGCCCTCGAAGTAGTAACGTTCGGCATTGCGGACGATGAGCGCCGCAGCGTCCTCGAACAGCCGGCGGCGATTGACGTGGGTGGCGACGATCGTGCCGTTGCCCGGCAGCGAGAGACCCAGCGCCTCGGTCAGACAGTTCATCGAGTTGGCCGTGAACATGCCCGAGCACGATCCGCAGCCGGGGCAGGCGCAGCGCTCGATCTCGGCGATCTGCGCGTCGCTGCACGTCTCGTCGGCCCCCATCACCATGGCGTCGATCAGGTCGACGCTGCGGCCCTGAAATTTTCCGGCCTCCATCGGCCCGCCCGAGACGAAGACCGTCGGGATGTTGAGCCGCATGGCGGCCATCAGCATGCCGGGGGTGATCTTGTCGCAGTTCGAAATGCAGACCAGCGCGTCGATCTTGTGGGCGGAGGCCATGTACTCGACGCTGTCGGCGATGATCTCGCGCGAAGGCAGCGAGTAGAGCATGCCGTCGTGGCCCATGGCGATGCCGTCGTCGACGGCGATGGTGTTGAACTCCGCGGCGAAGCACCCGAGGGCTTCGATGCGCTGTTTGACATATTGTCCGATTTCGTGCAGGTGTACGTGCCCCGGCACGAGTTGGGTGAACGAATTGGCGATGCCGATGACCGGCCGGCCGAACTGTTCTTCGCGCATGCCGTTGGCGCGCCAGAGGCTTCTGGCTCCCGCCATCCGGCGGCCCGTCGTGGTGACGGCGCTTTTGAGTGTGTGTTTCATCTTTCCGTTTTCGTTTCAGTCTCCTGCCGGGTCCGGTCCTGTAACAAAAAAACCTTTCCCCGGTGGGAGAAAGGCTTTATTTTCAATCAACTATGCACACCACCTTTCTCCCGTTATCTCCGAAGGACGACGAGCAGCAGGGTAATGACGTGAATATTCGAATGATTCAGGGCGTTCATAGCCGGTTTTCCGTGTTTGTTCGTTTTCTGCGACAGTGCATCCGCGTGCAGGCCGGGTCTCCCCGTTATGCCGGATGCTTTCTGTCTGACTATGGCAAAGATATGAATATTGAATCAGTTGAACAAATAATTTCCTAAAAAAATTTAATATTGTAACAGTCCGGAAGCATATTCTTTCCTGAAGTTCGCAACTGTGCGTGACGGCTCGTGTTTGCTTACAATTTGAAACCGGTATTTTGGCCTCCGGATGCGGTTCCCGGGCGTTTTCTTCCCGCGGTCCGGCGGGTGTGGGCCGAAAGGCTTTCATTTTTATTTTCGAAATCTCTGTTGCGGCCTTTTTGCGCTGCTCCTATATAAATAAAAGGCCGTCTGCGCAACGGCGGGCCACTTACAAATTGTTACATGGATTTGGATTATTAAAATATTTGTTTTATATTTGCCGACGATGGTTACCAAACGGCATAACACGACGACAGGGCGAGGTTGCGGATTTATCGGCAATCCCGTAGGCTGTGTTTATACCGCTCTCTTCACGACCGCCACAACTGCCACGACGACTGCCACGACCCCCGTGGGGGTTCAGTAGTCAATATTCCGTCTGCATACCTGCGTGTGCACATCCCGGCCAAGGCTGCCGGAGCGGAAACAGAAAATCAGGCAAAGGTAGTTCAATTCATCAAAAAAATTGGTATGAAACATATTAAGGTTTTCGCGCCGGGAACGGTCGCGAATCTGGGGTGCGGTTTCGATGTGATGGGCCTTACGCTCGACGGCGTGGGCGACGTGCTGGAAGTGGGCGTTGCGGAAAATGCCGAAGGATTCGAAATCCGTAACCGCAGCGGGATGGAACTCCCCGGAAATGTCGAAGAAAACGTCATCACGCCCGCCGTACGGGCCTTGCTCGAAGCTTACGGCCGTCCGGTGCGGATCGAGGTGGAGATCCTCGAAAAGATCGCTCCCGGCAGCGGCATCGGGTCGAGCGCCGCCTCGTCGGCCGCCGCCGTCTACGGGGTCAACGAACTGCTGGGCCGCCCGTTCTCGGGCAAGCAGCTGGTGGAGTTCGCCATGATGGGCGAGGCGTTGCTGGGCGGCACGCCCCATGCCGACAATGTAGGTCCCGCGCTGTTGGGCGGCGTGGTGCTGGTCCGCGGCTACCGGCCGTTCGACATCGTGCGGCTGCCCGTGCCCGACAACTTTTTCTACGCCGTGGCGCATCCCGGCATCGTGGTCAGCACCCGGGAGGCGCGCGAGGCGCTTCCGAAGCGGATTCCCCTGTCGGATGCCGTTGCGCAGTGGGGCAACGTCGGCGGACTGGTCGCCGGGTTCGCGCTGCGCGACGTGGCGCTGATCGGCCGTTCGATGCACGACGTCGTGGCGGAGCCGTACCGCAAGGGATTCATCCCCGGGTACGACGCGCTGAAGGAGCAGGTGCTGGCCGGAGGCGCGCTGGCCATGAACATCGCCGGATCGGGACCCTCGGTTTTCGCGCTGGCCTCCAATTACGAGGCTGCCGTGCGGATCTCCGGGGAGATGAAGCGGCATTTCGAAGGGTTGGGAATCGGTTGTAATAGCTATGCGGGCCGCGTGTCGAATGCCGGGGCGCGGGTTGTCGAATAACAAAAGCGAAGGACGATGAATTATTACAGTACGAGAGATCGGGAACGGGCGCACGGCTGTTCGCTGCGCGAGGCCGCGATGATGGGGCTGGCCCCCGACGGGGGGCTGTTCGTCCCCGAACGGATTCCGCAGGCCGACATGGCCCTTGCGGAGCGTCTGGCCAGCGAATCCTACGCCGCGTTGGCGGGTTATCTGGCGGGGTTGTTCTTCGGCGGCGATTTCGATTCGCAGGCCGTGCAGCGTGAACTGGACGGCCTTTACGACTTCCCCGTGCCCCTGCGCGTGGTCGGTCGGGGACGCTATACGCTGGAACTGTTCCACGGTCCGACCTGCGCCTTCAAGGATTTCGGCGCCGGGTTCATGGGCCGGATGACAGGCCTGCTGGGCGCCGCCGATGAAAAACTGGTGATTCTCACGGCCACCTCGGGCGATACGGGCAGCGCCGTGGCGCACGGGTTTCACAATGTGCCGGGCGTCGAGGTCGTGGTGCTCTATCCCGAAGGGAAGATCAGCCGCCTGCAGGAGTGCCAGATGACCGCCCTGGGCGGCAACATCCATCCGCTGCGCGTCGCCGGAACGTTCGACGATTGCCAGCGGCTCGTGAAGGAGCTGTTCGCCGACGCCCCGTTCCGCAAGCGGCGGCGGGTGACGTCGGCCAATTCGATCAACCTGCTGCGCTGGATTCCGCAGGCGTTCTACTATTTCTACGGTTATTGCCAGTGGCGGCAGGCCACGGGCGGCGACCGTCCTGTCGTCGTCGTGCCGAGCGGCAATTACGGAAACCTCGCCGCCGGAATGCTGGCCCGGCGCATGGGACTGCCCCTCGGGGGCTTCGTCGCCGCCTCGAACGTCAACGATGTCGTGCCCGAGTTCATCCGCACGGGCGTCTACCGCCCGAGGCCGTCGGTGCGGACTCCGGCCAATGCGATGGATGTCGGCGCACCGAGCAATTTCGAACGGATGCTGTGGCTCTGCGACGGCGATCCGGAGATGCTGCGCGCCGAACTGGAGGGATTCCGCTGCGACGATGCCTCGATCCGCCGCACGATCGACGAGCTGTATGAGCGCCACGGCTATTTCTCCGATCCGCACAGCGCCGTCGGCTATGCGGCCTCGGCGGCCGTGGACAAGCCGGGTTTTTACCTCTCCACGGCGCATCCCGCCAAGTTCGGAGAGGTCATCGAATCGGTGACCGGATCGCGGGTGCCGCTTCCGGAGCGGCTCGAACGGCTGACGCGGCGGCCGCAATTCTCCGAACCGCTGGCGGTCGATCTTGCCGCCCTCGAAGAGTTCGTGGCGAACGTCTGAATGTGAGAATCCTCCGCCCGATCGGGCGGAGGATTCTTTCTTTTGTTGTGTTTTCGGTTGTGTTTTTGGTTGCTTTTGTTTATATTTGTTGCGGAAAAGCAAATAAATCCGATACTAACGTAAAAAAAACTTCCGATGAACCTCAAACGTCTGCTCCCTTTGCTGATCGTTCCGCTGCTGCTGACGGCCTGCCCGTCGGGCGCCAACCGGACGAAAAACGGTCCCGATCTGCGTAACCTGCCGCGCGAAATCCGCTCGGGCGAACAAGGTCCGTTCCACGTGCAGGGCATTGCCGTCGATCTCGAACGCGGCTACATCTATTTCTCCTTCACGACCAAACTGCTGAAAATGGACTTCGAAGGCAATCTGATAGGCAGCGTGGACGGCATGACGGGCCATCTGGGCTGCCTGACGATGAATCCTGCCGACGGCCGCGTTTACGGCTCGCTGGAATACAAGGACGATGCGATCGGCAAGGGCATCCGCCGGACGCTCGACGCCGGGCAGGTGGCGCCTGAAGACGAAAAGGACCGGACAGGATTCTACGTCGCCATTTTCGACGTGGACCGCATCACGCGCCCGGACATGGATGCCGAAAAGGATCGTGTGATGACCACGGTCTATATCAAGGAGGCCGTCGACGACTATTTCGCAACGGCGGAGAACGGCGGACGGACGGTCGAGCACCGGTTCGGCTGTTCGGGCATCGACGGCGTGACCTTCGCGCCCCGGTTCGGAGCGAAGGAGGGCGGCGATTATCTCTATGTGGCCTACGGCGTTTACGGCGACACCCTGCGCACGGACAACGATTACCAGGTGCTGCTCGCCTACGACACGAAGGACTGGAAGCGTTTCGAGCAGCCGCTCTCGCAGGGAAGTCTGCATAAAAGCGGCCCTGCGGCGCCCGATCACAAGTATTTCGTCCGCACGGGCAATACCTCGTGGGGAATTCAGAACCTGGCCTATGATCCCGCGTCGGGAAACTGCTATGCCGCGGTTTACAAAGGTAAAAAATCCCAGTACCCCAATTATTCGCTCTTTGTGATCGACGGCGGCAAACCGGCTCGCAGGGAGCTTTTGCAGGGATTCGATACGCCCACCGAGGGCGAGGTGCTCTCGCTGGTTCCCGCCGGGAAATCGGCCGGCGGCATCTACGGCTGGGATTTCAAATGGGGAACGACGGGGCTGTGTCCGCTCGGCGGCGGCTATTTCTACATTTCGCAGAACGCCCGTTCGAAGGAGACCAAACAGCAGAGCAGCACCGTTCGCCTCTATCGGTGGACCGGCGATGCGGATGCCCCCTTCCGGCCGGTCGAATAGTCCCTCTCCGGTTGTGCCATGCGCCCGGCCGCTCCTGCGAGCGGCCGGGCGTCTTCTTGTCGGCTGCATGAGGGGCAGCCAGCGAATGCTGCGGGGTAAGCCTGCATGTTGCCGGGTTATCCCCGGCTTTCCATGCTGTCGACCGACGGGTTGACCATCACCACGTCCTGTTCCAGCTGCCGTTCTGTGGGCGTCCCGTCCCCGATTGCAGGTGTGATCGGACCTCCGTCGTTGAGAATGTCGTCGGGGGTGACT
>OBKS01000398.1_pt1 | contig 44062 bp, 36 predicted proteins | sample 1517381 | NCBI WGS metagenome assembly OBKS01 (sample SAMN04571686, study PRJEB22368) | human gut metagenome | biome: human gut; material: stool | host: Homo sapiens | place: Luxembourg | collected 2012-08-03 | reverse complement strand
AATTTAATTCCAAACTGCCCCCCCCCCATATTACTATACGTTAACATAATCTTTCCTACCTTTCTAATTTAATTATACAAAAGTAGAAAAGAATAATCAATACTTAATTTAAAATATTAACTTTACTTTACAAAATTATTCATTATTAATTTCAATAAACTTTAAATTACTAATTACTTTCTTTAAAGATTTCTTAGCTTTATAAACATCCAAAACTTTCTCAATATAGTCATCAAAACCACATTCATTTAGAAAATACTCACAATCTTTAGAAGTGGTTAATATAATAACTGGTATATTAAATCTTTCAATTTTTCTTAACTTACCTAATACTTGAACACCATCTAATTTACCACTTAATACATTACTAGTGAATATAATATCATAATCATTTTGTTCATTTATCTTCATTAACAAGTCTTCACCATTAGTTACAAACTCTGTCTCAATTCCCATGCTGGTTAAAACTTCATTAGTAACGACAGCTGATGTTTCATAATAATCAGCAATTAAAGCCCTTATTTTTTTATTTGGCTTATATTTACTATTTTTCTCTAATGCTAGTTTATTAACTTGATAATTCCATCTAAGTATCTCAAAATTTCTCGTTAAATTTTTCTTTTCATTTTCACTTTTAGTTATTTGTTTTTTTAAATATTCTATTTTGATTGTATGCTTATAGTACATAATTAATAGAAGAATACAGGTTATAACTAAAATTATCATTACACACATTAAATAAATATTGGGCACACTATCCCCTCTTTTCTACTCTTTTGGATATATAATGTATACTTTCTACTATATATAATCATCATATTTATAACATGATGATTATACCATTAGCTATTAGCAAAAGTCAACCGATATCGGCGCATATTAAAGCGATAATTTTGTTAAAATTATTTTAGATTGTAAAGGAGATGGAGATAATGCTATTCAAAGAAGCTATTAGTAAGCGTATTCTAGAACTTTGTGACCAATATGATTATACTCCAAATAAATTAGCTGAAATGTCAGCAATTGCTCCTTCAACTTTGCGAGCACTTATATCTAATAAAGTTAACAATCCAAGTTCTTACGTAATTTACAAAATATGTAAGACATTTAAAATAAGTTTGATCGACTTTTATAACTCTTCACTATTTGATGAAAAGCAAATTGACGATTAATTTATCAAATTTAAGACTTGAAAACATACTTCAAGTCTTTTTTATTATTACATCATGCTACAACAATTATTATATAATACTGTTTACTATAAATTCAAGGACAAATTATAAATTTATGTATATTTTATGTAAAATAGTTATAAAAAACGAGCTAATACTCGTTTAATACATATCAATTAATTCTAAATTACAAAAATCTTCATTAACCAATTCACTTAAAACATTTAAATTAAACTTATCAAGTTTTTCTTTTAAAATTTCAGTTGGTACCAAAAATAAATCAGTTCTTTCAATTAATAAGTCATTTATTCTTTTAATACCAATTTCTTTAAAATAATTTAAATTATTTATAACCATTTCTTGATCACATATCAAATTTTCAATAAGAGTTTCATCATTATTTTTAATTACTTGAGCTATTGTTTCCTTAGTTATTCCAAAAGGTAATAGAAATTCCATTATTTAAGCTCCTTCCCATAATTAAATGTATCAATAATTTGACGAATTTTATTTATTTCTTCTTCAGTTATAATTGAATCATAAGTCATTATATAAAGTAATATATCTTGATCAATATTTATGCCATTTTTCAAAATAGTTTCTGCTAATCTTAAAACTTTAAGTCTAGAAATAAGTCTTCCATCAAAATCATATACATAATTATTCTTTTTATATTTTTCTAGTTGTGCTAAGACTTTATTCTGGAATACAATTTCAGATAAAGTATTGTTCTTACTTTCTGTTAAAATACTATCAATATATGGTCTTTTACTAATATCAAATGTCTTACATACATTTTTAGCTTCTTTTAAATTATGGATGTTTATAAAATCGCTGCCAACACCATATACGTCTTTTCTTAGGAATGACGAATTTTCGGTATGGTGATAATATGGTATATGATTTGTTTGACAATAATAAATTCTATAGAAGCATAAATTATCAGGTGACAAAGTTAGTTTTGAATGATATCTTTCTATATATTCATACATACCAAGTTCTATAAATTTATCACATACTCCCATTAAATCAGGAGCTGTCATCCAACTATGAGTAGATAAGCCAATGTCATCTTTTTTTCTTAATCCATATAATTCAAAAGCTTTAATATTATCTTTAATTCTAGTTGGTGACATTCTGAATAATGTTTGAGCATTTTTTAATGCTTCTTTTACATCCACTTTTTTCCTTTTTAGAATATCTACAATTTCAAGGAAATTTTCATATCCACTAGCAACGATAAGTTTTTTATAATCAGTACTAATAACTCTACTAGTCCTTTTAGGAACAAATACATTCTTTAAAGTTTCTAAAAGTCTTATAGGAAAACCTTCCTCCATAGCTATCTTTTCAATATTCGTTAACACATCAGCATTTGAATATACCAAGATTATTGTAAACAAATCACTTTGTTCTCTTACAAAATTAAAAGAACGACTTCTTAATTTTTCAAGTGTTTGCTTTATATTATCATAGTTACCTTCATTTAATATTACTTTAATATTATTTTCTTTTATTTGATTAATATCATAAGAATATTTACTTAAAAGTTGTGATAATTCTTCTTCACTTAATTTTACTTCTTTCTTTATTTCAATTTTTGGTGTTTCTTTATTCTTATCATTATACTTTAGTAAACTCATAATAATTTCGTTTCTTGTTTCATAGGGAACATCTTTATCTGATAAAATTTTAGTGATTAAATCTATTTCTGTTATTAATTCTTCATTATCTATTTTAGTTAATATTTTACTATAAGGATTTTTATATTTTTTAATTCTATCAGTTTCTTTTTGCTTTTTTATATCAGCAAGTTCAACAAAATCTGATAAAAATCTTTTTTGCTCTGCTTCTAAATCAAAATGAATTCCTTTTTTTTCAGCATACATTATTTTTTGAATAAAAAGTAAATTTCTTAAAACAGCAGTTACATCATCTTTTTCGTAAATGAATTTAATTAAGTGTTCATCTAATTCTATTTCTGTTATATTACCTATATTATGTCTTAAAGCTGAAACTTTTTCTATTTTATCCATTTCTTCTGGTTCTGGTAGACTATTTAAATAATCTTCAATTAAATTTTTTAATAAATCTATCATTTTTCAACACCGTCCATACTAATATTTTTATTTTTTTCATCTATAAGACTATAAATTTCTTCTCTAAAATCCTTATTATAACCTAATATTTCTCTTCTTCTATTTGGATCTTTACTTAACGAAATTAAATTTCCAATAAGTTCTTTATTATTTTCATAGATGTTTTTAGCTTGATCACCATAATTTGCTTGTCTTGATGAGACATGCATTACTAAAATCATATCGTTTGCTAAAGGCGTATAAACCACTCTAGATCCGCCTAGACCACCGCTTCCACCTTTTTTCTTAGCATATGCATGAATGCCATTAATGTATGATGGTGAAACGTTTCTAAAGTTTCCTTTTCTTAATTCACTTAAGGCTGAAATTATTTGATGACGAAACACTTTTTCTTTTAAACCATTTGCTTTAAATTCTTTTTCTACATTATTTAAAAATATTAATTCTTTGTAAGAATCATTATCTAAATTTTTACCTTCTAAAGCTAAAATATTATCTCTGTATTCTTTAAAGTATTCCTTTAAAACTTCGATATTCATTTGAAGTTCTTCTACAACGCCATCATCGTAAGTATAGTTTAAGGTTTTTAAAGCTTCTTCTATTTCTTTTATGGTTTTATACATGTTTTTCAATAATACTTTTTTTGCAAATTCTATAGGTATATCTTTTATACCACATTGCTTATACAAGTTATCATAACCATGTATTCCATTATCTCTTATTTCAGTTTTTCTTATGTCTTCTATATTTTCATCAATTATTTCTTTGACTTCATAATATATTTCCAATTGATTAGGCGTGAATATTTTAGAAAAATCTACTTTACTTAATGTTCCTTCAAGTCCTATTTGAAATTCGCCTAAATCTTCATGTTTTAATTCTTCTGGTTCATTTTGTACTATAGGTTCAGGTTTTGCAATTGGTTCAGACTTTATAATTTCTTTAGGAAGCTCTTCTTTGTAATCTACTTCCAAATCTTTAAATAATATTAAGTTACTTTTTAACAAGCCAGTTAGTATTGTATATTTTCCTTCTTCTGAAAAACCTATAGTTTCAAGTATTTCTTCTAATAAATCAAAATTATTAAAATATTTAATAAAACCATTTTTATCCATAGAAGCTAAAAGTTCTTGAAGTAAATCTCTTCTTTCTTCTAAGGCTAGTTTATCTACAGATTTAGAATCTCTTATCAAAGTTAAAAAGTCATATATTTCTCTTAACTCACTCATTACACCTCTATATTGAGGTTGATTTGTTAAGTCTAGTCCAGCACATTCTTCAAATAAAAATCTTGCTTTAGATATAGTACTTTTCATTTCTTTTTTCTTGTAGTCATCAAAACTAGAGAATAAATTAAAGTCTATATTAATCAAGTCTGCTTCATCACTACAATCTTCAAGTACTTTAGATACAATTATTTTTTTGGCTTCACTTTCTTGTGCTATTTTGATTTCTTTTTCGACTTTTTCTTTTTCTAATTCTATAAGTGACATTAGTTTTTCAAACTGACTCATAAAAACCCTACTTTCTATCTTTATATATTGTATCATTAGTTCCATCTTTTTTCAAGAGATATTTATTCATATTCATTGATTAAAATCAACTACACATATTCTTAAAAAATCTATAATTCATAGCTAAATTTGTAAACTAAAAAGATACAGTTTTAAAACTGTATCCATATAATTAAATTTTAGGTCCAACTAACATAAACCAAGAACTTGAACCACTACATGAAACTATTTCACTTAAACTAACCCATGTATTACGACCTGGTCTATTTTTAGCAGGGTCATATAACCACACTTCATTATTTTCATTAATAGCTAATATTGCCATAATATGACCTGTTTTAGTATAACAGCCTGCTCCTACTCTTATTAAAACTGGATTACCTTCCTTTAAGTGTTCAATCATCTTCATTCTATCTGAAGCATTTTTGGTTTTATAAGTTTCACTAGTTTTTAAACCAAAATAAGTGAAAACTTTTCTAGCTGCTGTATCTCCAGAACAATATCTGCTACACAATTTTTGACCATAAACTATCTCATTAGTAAGTCGTAAAGGATCATAAACATCGCCATTAGCATCTGTTACAAACATTGATAAAATGGTAGCCCATGACGTTACTGAACAGCCTGATGTCGCTATTGGGCCACAATTTGCTGTAGAGCAGAAACTTCCTCCATAACTACCTTGCTTAAAACAAGTATATGGTGTTAAACAAAGATTATTATTCTTATCGGTATACTGTTCATGAGCAACTACAGTAACATTAACTTTAGCAACTAGTCCATTTTTTGTTATTGCTGAAATTGTCGTAGTACCACTTTTTATACCAGTAATTATTCCACTTGATGATACTGTCGCAATAGCAGGTGAACCACTTACCCATTCGACTTCTTGACTAGCTGTCATTGGTAAAACTAAAGCTGTTACCTGTTTAGTTTCTTTATCTTTTAACTTTACTGAACTTATACTTAATACTAATTCTGTAGGCTTAGGAGTTGAAGAAGAAGTACTATCTTCAATAACTTCAATATTTACAAAAGCTTTTTTATCATTAGTTGAAGTTGCTGTTATTACAGCTTTGCCTTTAGAAATTGCTTTAATTTCTCCATTATTATTAACTGTTACTACACTAGTATTTGAACTACTCCAAATAAGATTTTTATTAGTAGCATTATTAGGCATAATTGTCGCGATTAATTTATCAGTTTCACCTTTCTTTAATTTTAAATTATCTTTATTTAACTTTACACTATATACATCAACTAAAGTATTTTTAGCTATTACTGTAACTTCAATACTAGCGCTTTTTCCATTTACTGAAGCAGTAATTGTAGCACTTCCAGCAGCAACTGCTTCTATTAAGCCTGAATTAGAAACTCTAACAATACTTGAATTAGTACTACTATAAGTTACTTTGCCAATATTAGCGTTTGCTGGAATAAATGATATTCTTGTTTGATAAGTATCTCCTTTTTCTAACGATAAAGAATTAGGACTAAATAAAATACTAGAAAGACTTATGGTTGGGCTTTCAACATTTACTTCAATACTAGCACTTTTACCATTTAAAGAGTACGCTGTTAGTGTAGTAGTACCACTAGTTCTTGCCATTACTAAGCCATCATCAGTTACAGTAGCTACTCTAGTATCATTTGTTTCCCAAATCACTTTGGGATTTGTAGCATTTTCTGGCAGTACTTTTGTTGTTATTGTATATGTTTTTCCAGATTTTAAATTAATTTGATTATCTAATATTTTTATTTCTTCTACTTCTATATAAGGGATTTCTTCATCTACATTTACTATTTCTGATGTTACTTTTATTTCTGCTTTTGAATTATCTAAAGTAGCACTTACTATACTTTCTCCTTCTTTTAAGGCTTTTATAATTCCTTTATCATCTACTGAAACAATATCAGGATTAGTTGATGAAAACAAAATATTTTCTTTATTTTGACTTGTGCATTCTATTTCTAATTCATATTCTTCACCAACTATTAATGAAACATACTCATCTACGAAAGAAATAGTTACCTCTTCTACTGGATTATCTACTTCTTTTTCTTTTTTAGGAATTAAGATAATAATTAAAACTACTGCTATTACTATGAAAATACTAGCTATAATAATATATTTTCTATTTTCTTTTATCACTTTGTCACCTCTTATTCTTTAAAACAGTTAGCAATTACCAACTGTTTAATCTCCATATGTTTCTTCCATTGAAAAAAGTATATTAAATTTTACATGTGTATTTCTTGGATATGTTGTCATTGTTAAAGAAGCACTACTACCAGCTGAATGAATTATTGTAAGTGTTCCATCTTTATTTACACTATATACCATAGCATAATGAGTTGCGCCAGCAGTTCTTACAAGCACGTCACCTGGCTTAGCATAATACACTATATCGTTTACTGCTAATGTTCCTTCACTACTATATCTTATTGGTTTACCTGATTTATAATTTATTTTAACTAATTTTCCAGTTCCTTGATATATTGCCCATGATAAGAATGAGTAACAATCAAGACCTCCTGTTGGTCTACTACCACCATTAGATGTACTCCAAACTTTGTTCCAACCTTTAATAACATAATCCATAGTATTACCTAGATATCTAACTCTATAGTATGGATTATATGTTAGGAAGTATGCCGCCGCTAATGTTCTTGCTCTATTGCTACTTATTCCATTTGCTTTAAGGGCAGCTTCTTCCATATATGAATTTAAGTGATCATTAATCTGTCTTATTTCACTATCTGACATTGTTTTATTAAGGCCATATTCTTTAGCTCTTGTTTCTTCTGTTATATCTGGATATCCAACTGTTACTTCTATTTTAGCAACTAATCCATTTTTTGTTATTGCTGATACTGTCGCTTTACCTGTTTTATTTGCTTTAACTAATCCTGTATTTGATACTGTAACACAGTCAGAACTTGCGACCCAAGTAACTTCTTGGGGTGCTGATAAAGGTAAAATTGTTGTTTTTAGTTGTTTTGTTTCTTTTGGTTTTAATTTTAATGATGTTAAATTTATATATATTTCCTTAGGGCTATTATCTTTTAAAAGAGCTTTAACTTCTACTTTTAGCGTTGCTTTTTTATTGTTTGATGATGTTACAGTTATAGTAGCTGTTCCTTCTTTTAAAGCTTTAATTTTACCGTTATTAACAGATACTACATTATTGTTAGAAGAACTCCATGATAGATTTTTATTACTAGCGTTACTTGGATTAATAGTAGCAGTTACTGTTTGTTCTTCAAGAACGTTTAAAGTAAGCGAAGTAACACTTAAACTAATATAATTTACTGGTATAGAAGGTGTACTTTCATCTTTTTTCTTAACATTAACTGTCATTGTGGTGCTTTTCCCATTTGACGTAATTGTTATTATAGACGTTCCTGATTTTAAAGCTGTTATAATTCCTTCTCTTGAAATATAGGCTACTTCACTATTTGAACTATAGTATTTTGTTGTCTTATCTGAAGCATTACTAGGAATATATTCTATATTTAGCTTATATGATTCAGATATATCCATATCTATTGATTTAGGGTATACATTTATTTCTGACAAATCAATGTTTCTATTTTTAACATTTACTATAATTTTATCTGATTCTTTACCATTTACAAATGCGGTTAATGTAGCACTTCCAACCATTCTAGCAAAAACATTACCACTATCTGTTACAGTCGCTACTCTTGCATCAGTCGTTTCCCAATAGATACTTTTTTCAGTATAATTTTCTGGATATATGTCATAGTTAATTTGATATGATTTTCCTGAATATAAATTTAAAGTACTATCTTTAATTTTTAAACTTTCAGCTTCTATTTTTTTGTCAATTATAGCGACATCTTTATTTTCAACAACTACTTCTACATCAGCTGTTAAACCTTTTTCAGTTACGACAGTAACTGTAGATGTTCCTTCTTTCAAGGCTTTTATTTTATTGCCTATTAAAGTTATTACTGATTCATCACTTACTATATACTCTATTTTTTCTTCATAATTTATGGGATTTATATCTAAAGTTAATTCATATTCTTCATCTTTTTTTAATGTAATCACATTATCTACAAAGGAGATAGATTTTATTTCAAAAGAATCTTTATCTACTTTGGGTTCTATAGGTTTTGTTTCTTTTTTAGGCTTAATTGCTATAAAAATAGTGATTAAACTTAAAACTATTAAAGAAATAATTATTATATTCTTTTTTGACATAGTATCACCTCTTCTAATTATATATTAATATTTACTTTTTTTCAATTGATTTAGTTATAAAAAAAGTTAATGTTATGAAAAAAGATTTTAATATAAAATATATCAAAATCTTATCTATTTACCAATCCATTTCATAATTTTTTGACTACAGTTATTATCAGAAACATTAGCATCATTAATTGTATTTTTATAAGCATAAGGTACATTAACAAATTCATATGATAAATCTTCATTAATAATCATATAAGTAGCTTTACCTTTATCATTACTTTTAGAGTTTCCGATTCCTATAGCTTTTAAAGTAATAATTTTATCATTGATATTAGCAAAATGTTTATGTCCTTGAATAATTAAATCATACTTAGAAATATCATACAATAAATTACCATTATTATAGTCATATAAATAATGACATAATAAAACTTTTTTACCTCCTATATTTAACTCAATGTAATCATCATAATTAGAAATTATTTCAATTTGGTCTTGACTTAAATTGTCTAAAGTCCATTTAGTATTAGCTGCTTCTTCTGGATAAGCACCTGTTTCTATTAAATGTTTTTGATAAGCATCAACACCATTTATTAAATATAACTCATGGTTACCTTTAACGCTTTTTACTCCATAGTGATTTAATAAATCAATTACTTCACTTGGATTAGAGCCTGTCCCAATATTATCTCCTAATGAATAAATTTTTGTTATACCTTTTTTTCTAATATCCTCAAGAGCAGTTAAAGTTGGTTCAAATAATCCATGAGCATCTGTTAAAACAGCAATCTTATCTTTGTTTTTGACACTAATTACTCTATTTCTGAATTCAATTAGATATTCTTTACTTACAGCTGGTTTTAACTCAACTTCTTCTCTCACATTAATAGGTGAAGGAATTGCTTTGTTAACCGGCTGTGTTAAAATAATTTTCAAATTATATTTTAATGCTATTTTAATTTCTTCGTCTGATGGTTCTCTTCCTGGACAAATTATATATTTAGGTTTCATTCCTTCACGTAAAGATAGTATTTCAGAATTACCATGAGCATCACTTATTTCAAGTACTCCTCTTTGACTTCTTATAAGTGGAGCTACTTCTACAGAATTTTTTACAATGCCACCATTAGTTCCCATGTTATCATTAGAACTACAAATAAAATTATCATAAGGCATTTCATCAAATCCAAAAATAGTGTTACAAGCATCATAATAATATGCTTGCATTCTATGACTTATCGCTGATAAAGAAATGAAGTTTTGTTTACCACTTGCCACACCATTTACTAAATTATCAATATTTTCTGAACTACTTATTACATGAGCAAGTAGTGTATACTGTTTATCTCTAAAATCATATACATCAACACCATATTTTTTAGATTCATCTTCTAATTTTACTTTGTTTTCTAAAACGTTGTATCCTATTTTAGATAAATTATAATCCATTTCAATTGCATATAATTCACGCATTAATTCCTCATAATTTGTGAAATTAAAATCAGTTAAAATAGAATTTAAGTTAATGATAGTGTCATCAAGCATTTGAGCTAAAACATTTATATCTTCACAGTTAACTATATCTTCTATCAATTCTGTATAATTAATAACTTCATCTATTTTCTTTAATACTTCTGGATTATGCAAATTGTAAAATTTTAATTGCAACAATTCACAAACGCCGCCATAATTAGATATCATTCCTAAAGCACCGGTAGTATCGCAATTAAAAGATATTTGTAATATTAGGTCTTTATAATCTTCTAGTTTAGTACAATTTTTCATTCTAATTAAATAATCATCTTTTATTGTACTAATTATATTATCACAATCTTCATAACTATTTATTCCGGAAATTGTTTTGTTTTGTTTAAACAATAATTTAATTTTATCAAAATTTATGAATTCTAATTCTTCTAAAGCAAGTGACTTACATAAATCTTTATATCTTAAATAATTCTTAACAAAATCTAAAAAATCTTTATAAGAATACTTACTATTCTTATCATATATATAAGAAAATAATATATTTTTTATATTTAAAAATTCTTCTATGTCATTTTCATATATTTTAACAATATCTGGAACATAATTATAATTCAAATTTAATGAATATTGCCAAAATCTAGGTATATCAATATTGTTAAGTTTTAAAAAAGCTTGTATTTTTTCAAAATTTTTAACTAGTTCAAAATGGTTATTAAGATAACATTTAACAAGTTCTAATACCATAGCTTGGTTGTCTTTATTGGTATATGTATTAACAATTAATTTTAAAGCAAAATTTTCGCCAACACTTCTACGATTAACAAAGTTAGGATCATTTACTAATTTTGAAAGTCTATCTTTATCTATTTTAGGTAAAACTAAATTTAATATTTCTTCCGGAGTTCCCTTTTGAAGATATTCAACTGGATCTATTTTCTTATTATCTAAATTATCTTTAACAATTCTAAAAATATCATTTCTTTTCATCTTGAATAATATAGATTTTTGCTTGTCTGATAAGCCTCTTTCAATAAATAATTTATGTAAAAATTCATCATCTAATTCAATATTTTCAAGGAAAACAATAAATAAATTATCAAAATTTTTTCTTAAACCTTTTAAGAAAAGTAAACACTCACTATAAGGCATTTTTTTGATTTCTTTAGCTTTATTTTTTACTGAATTATTTAATAATTTTTGAGTTTTTTTATTACTATAAATACATCCATTTAAAATAACACCATTTTTTAAAGTTAAAATAACATCATCATAGCTTATTATATCTAGTGCAACATCATTAATCACATCAGATGGATTATAAAATACTTCTCTTACAAAATCAATAGGACTTTTTCTATAGTCTTTTTCTAAATTGTAAATTATTTCTTTAGGAAATCTTTTATAAAGTGTTTCAGTTTCAATATAACTTAATTCTTGTAAAAGTAACCATAAATTATTAAAATCTAAATTTTCTATTAAATACTCTCTAAAGTCAGTTGATGAGCATTTTATAAATAGTTCTTTTGCTCTATTTAAATCACTAACTAATAATTTTTGATATTCCCTAATAATTGTATTTTTATACAATTTATATAAAGAATTTTTTAAATCTTTTGAAAAAATAGTATTTTCTAAGATATAAATAATTTCTTCATTTGTTAAGTCTTTTAATAATTCTTCTTGTAAAATTAAAGGATAACTATATTCTCTTAAATATTTATTTATATATTGTTCTCTATTGCCTTTTTCTTCACTAATTATTCTTAATACTTCACTTTTATACTTTTTGTAAATAAATTCTATTAATGTTTCTTTTTTACTTTCTAAAATTTCTTTTATAAATGCTTCATCTATGTTAACTCTTTCAAAAACTCTATTAAATATCTTATCTGTAATAGCGCTTGATAAAAAATCCGATAAACTAAGAGGATTATTGGATATTTGTTCAACTAATATTTCTACAATTTCATCTTCTCTAATCTGAAATAATATTTTTCTAAAAGCGTAAAACCAAGTATATTTTCCGGTTTTTAATAAATTCCCAATTTGCTCAAAACTTAGTTTTTTTATCACACTCTCTATTATTTCTTCTGAACTGTTATTTAAAATTTCTAAATATGAATCATTTTCTATTAAATAATCTTCCCACTTGTCAATTTTATCTTTATACTCAGAAAAAATAAACTTTCTTAAATTAATATTGCCTTCTAAATAAATAAAAGAAATAATATCATTATTAAGTGGATGTTTTTCAAATAATATTTTACATGTAGAATCAGGTAAATCTAATTTTAACAATTCTTTTAATTCACTAACATTGTTTGTGTTTTTTAAAACATAGTTAGATATATCTTCACTTCTATATTTTTTTATACAATTAATAAGAGTATAATTAAAACTATCAGCCATTTCTTTTATTAAAGTTTCAATATCTAATCTACTAATAATATATCCTAGCATCTCTTCTGGTACTGATAAAGGCTTTATATATTGCTTATATGTATTACTTTTAATAGAAATATCTAATAATGAATTTATGTCGTTTTTACGTATATCATATAAATTAGATACAAATGTAACATTTTTTAATATTAATTCATTAATAACATTTGTACTAACGTTTGAAATTATTAAATCTCTTAAATCAAAATTAAACATTAACATTTTTCTCAAAAATTCAATATCAGAATCATCTTTTATAGTAAACGTTTTAAAAAAGCTTGCTACTTTCTCTTCAAGATAAAGTAATATAAGGTCTAGTAAATATTTTTTACTTGGTAACTTAAAAACTTCTGTCATATCTTCATAATTATATAAAATATTTTCTATTCCTAATTTATTAAATATTTTTAGCTTAAAAAATCCCGGAATAAATTGATTTCTTAAACGTTTTATTTCTTTTTCACTAATATTATACATACCTTTCCCCCTAAAACGGATATTATTTTATAATATTATTAAAAAAAATGCAAATTAAAAAGATTTAATTTTTAAATCTTTTTAAATACGAAAAATTTACTAAAAACATAGTTAAGTACTAGTACAACAAACTGAACAATTAATTTAGCTATTCTGTCATTAATATTTATAAAATCAACCATAATCATCATAAATATAAATTCAATGAAAAGTGATAAAAGTCTAGCTAAAATAAAGTTAATAAATTCTTTTATATTATTTTTTTGACTTTTAAAAACAAATAACTTGTTAATAAAATAGGCAAAAATAACAGCTAATATCCAAGATAATATAGTACATATTTTATAATCAATATTGATGTTTCTTAATAAGTTATAAGATGCAATACTAACAATAGTAGTTAATATACCTGCAATTATATACCTAATTATTTCGTCATATTTTCTAACTAAATTCATATATCACCTATATTATTTCATTTTTTATATTAGGATTTTTTAAAGCTTCAACTAGTTTATCGATTTCTTCAAAAGTATTATAAAAATAAAAACTAATTCGACAAGTATTTTTTATTTTTAAATCATCTTTTAAGATTTTAGCACAATGATTTCCAGCTCTAACACAAATATTGTATTTATTTAAATAAATAGCTAAATCTTGAGCAAAAATATCTTTTATGTTAATAGCAATAATACCACTTTCAGATGTTTCATTATATATAATTATATCTTTTACTGATTTTAATTTTTCTAATGCATATTTTTTTAGTTCTACTTCATGTTTATGAATATTATTAATACCTATTTTATTTAAATATTTGACTATTTCACCAAAAGCTATAACACCAGCAATATTAGGTGTTCCTGCTTCAAATTTATGTGGTATTTCATTATAAACACGGCTATGATCTGATTCAAAAGAACTATTCATGCCACCACCAAATATTATCGGTTTCATTTTGTTTAATAATTTTTCTTTTCCGTAAATAACGCCAACACCTGTAGGTCCACACATTTTATGGGCTGAGAAAACAAGAAAATCAATATCATAGCCTTGTACGTCAACTTTAATATGTGGTACGCTTTGTGCTCCATCTATTAAAACCAAAATACCATTTTTATGAGCAAATTCTATTATTTTTTTAATAGGCCTAATATCACCTACAACATTAGTAACATGAGCAATACTTATAACTTTTGTATGTTCATTTACTGCCTTTTTTACATTTTCTAAAGTAACTTTTAAATCTTTAGTTAATTCAATATATTTTACTTTTATATTTATATTATCTTCTAATTCAAACCAAGGAAGGACATTAGAGGCATGTTCACTTTTAGTAATCAAAACTTCATCATTTTCTTTTAGATAATTTTTAAAATATCCAAATATTATTTTATTTAAAGAATCTGTAGCACCACTTGTAAAAATAATTTCCGCACTTTTTTTAGCATTTATAAATTCTTTTACTAAATTTCTTGTATTTTCATATTTATTATCTACTAAAACACTAATATCATAGTCTCCTCTATGAGCATTAGCTGAATATTCATTATAATATTCATTTACTGCTTTTGATAAAACAAGTGGTTTTAATGTTGTCGCACCATTATCAAAATATATTATGTCTTTTTTTAAAATTGGAAAGTCTTCTCTATTCATAACTCACCTCCAATACTTATTAATTATTTTTTCTATCTCTTCTTTATATGAAGAAAACATAGAAATATTACTTGTTAAAAAGCCTTTTACTAACAAGTTAAGAGCTAAAGCTTTAGGTATACCCCTACTTTGAAGATAAAATAACTCATCTTGATTAAAGCTTCCAATTAAAGCTGAGTGATTAGCACTTACACTATATTCTTCAATTAATAAATTAGGTTTTATCACACAAGTATTATCATTAAAATTAATGATTCTTGAGTTTTCATTAACTACACAGTCTAATATTCCTTTAGGGACATCGCCAGTTATATTAAAACTTAATGTGCCATCTAGTATATTAACACCATTAACATTTACATTACTTTCAGTATTATTTGATTTATGATTTATTATATAATCATATTCTTCATTAGTTTTACTTATTGTTTTAAAGTTATAATCGATTTTAGCATTTGTTCCTTTTAAATTGATTATAGTTCTTTCTTTTCCTTCAATAATGTCATTAAATTTAAAAACAAAAGTTGTACTATTTGTTTCTAAATCAAATATATACTGTGTTTTGACTATTGAGTTATTTATTTCTAGTAAATTAAAATTTACGTTTTCTTTTACATTAAAAATTATATTCATTTTTTTTAATTCATCATTATTTATTTTTATAAATAAATTAGTATCTTTTAATATATTTATTTTAATAGTTTTTACATCAAAAAAGACTGTTTTTTCTTCTAAACTGACATTAATAGTATCATCTATATTGTTTATTATCTTGTCATTAACTATTTCTATTGTATTCATAAAATTAATACTCACTCACTTCAAGCGTACTATTAGAATCAAATTTGTAACCATTTTTTTCTATATATGATACTAATTCACTACCACCACTTTTTATTATTTTACCATTCATTAAAACATGAACATGAGTTGGTTTTATATAATCAAGTAGTCTTTTATAATGGGTTATTAACATAATTGCTGGCTTATAGTTATTATAATATTCTGTAACTAAACTACCTATAGTTCTTAAACTATCTACATCAAGACCTGAATCTATTTCATCAAGCATTATAAAGTTAGGTTCTAACATAAACATTTGAAGAATTTCATTTTTCTTTCTTTCACCACCAGAAAAACCATTATTTATTCCTCTATGAATCATTTTTTTATCCATATTTAATTTTTCAACCGTTTTATCTAATTTTTTGATAAAATCTATTAATTTAAAATTATCTTTTTCTTTAGCATGTAATGCATTTCTTAAGAAATCAGCATTAGTAACTCCCTCTATTTCAAGAGGCATCTGCATTCCTAAAAATATTCCTAACCTTGCTCTTTCATCTACTGTTAAATCATTAATCAATTTACCATCAAAAAATATTTTTCCTTCTAGTATTTCATAATTATCATCACCCATAATGACTTTAGACAAAGTAGACTTTCCAGTTCCATTAGGACCCATTAAAGCATGAATTTCTCCACTTTTAATTGTTAAAGAAAAACCATCTAATATTATTTTATTATCTATACTTACTTTTAGATTATCTATATTTAATATGTGCATATAATCATCTCCAATAGATATTTTACCAAATTATTACCAATTTGTCTAAAAAATATATAAATTAATCATAATAAAATGAATATTCGCAGATATTCAATGTATAGAGATGAAAAAACATCTCTTTTTCTATTTTAATATCCTTAGTTTTGTTATATAATTGTTTTAGAAAGAAGGTAATTATGGACTGTATTTTTTGTAAAATAATTAATAATGAAATACCTAGTTATACTATTTATGAAGATGATATTGTTAAATGTTTTTTAGATGTTAATCCTGATTCTAATGGTCATACTTTAATTGTTCCTAAAAGACATATTAAAGATATTAATGATATGGACAGTGAAACTTTTAATCATATTTTTAAAGTTACTAAAAAACTAAAAAATGTTCTTGAAGAAAAACTAAATATAGATGGTCTTACACTTGTCCAAAACAATGGTGATATTCAAGAAGTAAAACACTTTCATTTACATTTAAAACCATACTATAAAAATAATGAAATAGATAGTGTAATAGATGTTTATAATAAAATAAAATAGTTCGCAAAAGAACTATTTTTTCTTGAAATTAATACTACCATCTTCATAATGTGTAACTATTACCGTTTCAGGTGTAGTACTTGGATTTAATTCATTTAAATAATTTATATCTGCTTTAAATTCAATAGTACCATCTGTATGATGAATAATATAAGTAGGTTGATAAGTAGATTCTGGTGTTTTTGTAGGCTCTAAAGTTATAGATTTTATTGTTAATCCTTGTGTTTTAGGCATTGTAGCAACTTTATAACTATTTTTATTTTGTTTATATAAAGCGTAACCCCCTACAACAACACTAATACCTACTATATATGCGATTAACTTCTTCATATTTATCTCCTTCCTATTCTTGATGGTGTTTGTTTTACTAAAGCATAACAATATTTGTCTTCAATAATTCCACCATCTATTGTACAATTATTTTCTAATCTTTTATTTAAATTATATAACAATTCTATTTTGGATGATTTATCTTTATCATATTTACTTCCATATACACCAAATATTAAATTACCATTAATGTATTCAAAGTTTTCTATATCTGTATTTAAATATGGGTTTTGTGTCATATAAGTAGTAAATGAAAAAGGACAATCCGTAAGAATAACACCATTTTCTAGAACTTTAAATTCTTCTGGTATTATTATTCTACCACCATCAAGTGATTTTGTATATGGTGTAATCATAGCAGTTGACATATCAGAAGAAACTATAGTGTCATATCTTCCTTTGCCTATTTCGACAGCATCGCCATTTTCATATTCAGCTTTCATATCTAATAATAAAAGTTTATAAAGTTTTGCTGCTTTTTGTCTTAATTTTACCCATTCTGAAAGTGTTTTCAAATAAACATCAAAATGAATATTTTCAACTTTTTCGTCAGTTGCGCTTTCAAATTGTTTGATGACTTTAATCATATACTCATCACTTACATCAATATAATTACCGTTCATAAAAATCCCCCTCAAATTAGCGTATATATTACCACATACTAATAATAAAGTCAAATTTGTTATTTTAATTTATTTATTGTATAATTGAACTAGTTGGAGATGATTGTTTTGAAAGAAAGCAAAAATATAGAAAAAGTTAGAAAAAATATGCCTAATTATAATACTATAACTGATTTATCTGATTTTTTTAAAATATTGGGAGATAGTACAAGACTCCAAATATTAATGGCTTTAGAGCGAAGTGAATTATGTGTTAGTGAATTATCCCATCTTTTAAATATGACTATATCAGCTATATCTCATCAATTAAAATCTTTAAAGAATGCTAAATTAGTTAAATTAAGAAAAGAAGGAAAAACCGTTTTTTATTCACTAGATGATGATCATATAAATAAATTGTTAAAAGTATCTTTTGAACATATAATAGAAAAAGTTTAAGATTATCTTAAACTTTTTTACATATTTTTTAACTCTTCTTTTACTTTATCAATATTTTTATTAGTTAGTTTTAATACACACTCATTATCTATCATCATATCCATTTTTTCTTTGTTTTCTTTCATATATTTATCAATAAATTCTAAGTAATCTTTTTTCACTTTCAATTCTTTTTTTAATTTAGAATAGCTATTTTTTTTAAACATACTTTTTATTTTATCAAAAAGTGATTTATTAGATTCGTCTAATGTCTTTTCTAAATACCTAACTTCTAATTTTAATTTCATTTTTTGATTAACTAAAAGAATTCCTAATTTCATATTATATCTCTATTTCTATTTTTTTATTGCTTAAACTATAGTTTCTGTAAGTTACTCCACACATATCACATAGTTTTTTTGAAGCAATAACAGCTTCTGTATCTGCGTATTTATCAGATAAATATATAATTTCTTTAATACCCGCTTGAATTATTTCTTTAGCACACTCATTACAAGGAAATAAATCAACATAAATTTTAGAATTTTCTAAATCATGTCTATTTCCTCTGAAGTTTAAAATAGCATTTCTTTCTGCGTGCACAACATACAAATATTTGGTTTCAAGGGGAGTCCCTACTCTTTCCCAAGGAAAAGCATTGTCATCAAAACCATTAGGTGCCCCATTATAACCAATTGATAATATTCTATTATCTTTACTTACAATACAAGCTCCAACTTGTGTAGATGGGTCTTTACTTCTTTTAGAAGCTAAAATAGCTACTGCCATGAAGTATTCATCCCAGCTAATATAATCTTCTCTTTTCATATACCTCCTAAAATAACGATAATTGACTAGATTCTGGCATTCCATCTAAAATATGCATTAAACGCATTTTATCTATTAATGTTTGTGATATTTTAGCTCTTTTGCCTAAATCTTCAATACTTATAAATTCGCCTTTTTCTCTTTCTTCTACTATATTTTTAGCAACTGTATCACCTAAACCATCAATAGACGCAAATGGTGGATATATTGATGTATCATCTTTTACATCCCATATCGTTGCATTACTTTTATAAATTTCGATTGGAACAAATTTAATTCCTCTAGCGGTTGCCTCTAAGCATACCTTTAAACTTTCTAATTGTCCTTGTTCTTTGTTAGTAGCTTCATATCCTTTGTTTATTATTTCTTCTATTTTTGCTTTAATAGCGTCATATCCCTGCATCATTACTTCTACATCTACTGCGGTTGCTTTTGATGTTAACCAAGAAGCATAAAAGTAAACAGGCATGTGTACTTTATACCAAGCAATTCTAAATGCTGAAATTACATAAGCTGCAGCATGAGCTTTAGGGAACATGTATTTTATTTTTTCGCAAGAATTAATAAACCACTCATCTATACCAGCATCTATCATAGTTTGTTTATGATCTTTCCAAGCATCTGGTTCTTTACTTGCTTTACCTTTTCTTACAAATTCCATTATTTTGAATGCTTTAATTGGTTTTACACCATGATACATTAAGTAAACCATAATATCATCACGACACCCAATAACATCTTTAAATGGAACTATATTATTTTTTATCAATTCTCTAGCATTACCTAACCATACATCAGTACCGTGTGATAAACCAGATATCTTAATTAATTCGGCAAAGGTAGTTGGTTTTGTTTCAGCAACCATTCCTATTGTAAATGGTGTTCCAAATTCGGGAATACCTAAAGTACCAGTTGGACACATTATTTGTTCATTAGTAACGCCTAGTGCTTTAGTTGATGTAAAAATACTCATTGTTTCTTTATCATCTAATGGAACGGTTAAAATATCCATTTTTGTCAAGTCTTGAATCATTCTAAGTTGTGTTGGATCAGAGTGACCTAAAATATCTAGTTTTAACAAATCTTGGTCGATGGCATGATAATCAAAGTGAGTAGTTCGCCATGGACTTGTGACATCATCAGCTGGGAATTGGAACGGTGTAAAATCAGATACTTCCATATAATCTGGTACAACCACTATTCCTCCTGGGTGCTGACCAGTTGTTCTTTTAACACCAGTACATCCTATTGCTAAACGTTCTATTTCAGCAGTTCTCATAGTTATTCCTTTATCTTCACAGTATCCTTTAACAAAGCCATAAGCTGTTTTGTCTGCTACTGTACCTATTGTTCCTGCTCTATACACATTATCAACTCCGAAAAGCACTTTAGTATATTCATGAGCTGATGCTTGATTTAAATCAGAAAAGTTTAAATCTATATCTGGTACTTTGTCAGCATTAAATCCTAAGAAAGTTGCGAAAGGCATATCTTGTCCATCTTTATACATTCTCTCACCACAATTAGGGCACATTTTATCAGGTAAATCAAAACCACTTGAATACGTAGCACCTAAAGGATTACCTTCTTCATCATTAAAAATGCTAGTTTTGCATTTTAAACAACGATAGTGTGCTGGTAATGGATTTACTTCTGTTATTCCCATCATGGTTGCTACAAAGCTTGAACCAACTGAACCACGGGAACCAACTAAATAACCATCATCATTAGAGTGTTTAACAAGTCTTTGGGCAATTAAGTAAATAGGATCAAATCCGCCACCAATTATTCCACCTAATTCTTTTTTCATTTTCTTTTCTAATGTTTTTTCGTTTAATTCACCATCTTCTTCTTGCCACTTACTCTTTAAATATTCTTTTAATAATTCTTTAACTGAATCAAATCCTTCTAAAATAACTTTATGAACATTTTTAAATATTTCTTTCTCTAATTCTTCATTAGATATGTCTGGATTAGCTTCTTTTATCTTATCATTAAAGCATCTATAAACTATATCTCCATAAAGTTCTTTAGCAATTCTTTCTTCAATATTAAATGGTAAATTATCTCCATACCAAAGACTAGCTTTTTCATATACTAAGTCAGTAACTACTCTTGGACAATCTAAGTAAGATGTACCATCATCACTTTTTACACGTGGTGAAAAAGGAATACCACCTGTATCAATAATTACTTCTATTATATCAACCATATCTAATACTTTATTAGTATTAGTAACTACTATTTCATAAGCCAAATCTTTATCTAAAAAGCTAAAGTTTTCTAGCATTTCATTAGTTGTTCTAAAGTGAAGACTTGGAATATTTGTAATACTATTTTTAGCTAAAGGATGTCTTCCTCCACCCGGAACTTTTTGATTAACAATTATTTCTCTATAGATTTTATCTTCTTTATAGAAGTGATGAACATCTCCTGTAGCGACAATTATTTTTCCAGCTTCTTTAGTTGCGTCAATAACTTTCTTTATATGATTTCTTACTTCAACTATATTTCCAAAATCACTTGTTTGAATTAAATGATCATAGGCATCTGGTGGTTGAACCTCAACATAATCGTAGAAATTAATTATATTAGTTAATTCTTGACCTTCTTTACTTCTAGCTTCATTAAATACTTCACTTTCATAACAACCACTACCTATTAGTAATCCTTCTCTAAGTTCATTTAATTTACTTCTTAGAATACGTGGTGTTTTATATAAATAAACTGTATTAGCTAAAGAAATAATTTTAAATAAATTTTTAAGTCCTACTTTATTTTTAGCAATTATATTAAAATGAAAAGTTCTACCAAATTTATATATTTCATCTTTTGGTATTAATTTTTCTAAATCACTTATTCTAGTAAGTTTTTGCTGAATTAATTTTTGACACATTTTATGAAATACATAAGCAGTTCCTTCAGCATCGTAATCAGCTCTATGGTGTGCATCTTCTTCCCAAGGCACATTATATCTTTTAACAAGTGCAGATAAACTATGTCTAGCATATCCTTGGTCAAGTGCTCTAGATAGTTCTAATGTATCAATTACAGTATTTTTGAATTCACCTAGATTATGTTTTTTCATAGAAGCTTCTATAAATGAAATATCAAATTTAGCATTATGAGCTACCATTGGTAAATCACCAGTCCACTCTAAAAAGCTTCTAGTTACTTCTTCTTCGTTTCTTTTTCCTTTAACCATTTCATCAGTTATACAAGTTAAATCAATTATTTTTTGTGGTAATGGTCTAAATGGATCAATCAGTTCATCAAATCTATCAATTATTTCACCATTACAAATTTTGACCGCACCTATTTCAATCATTTGGTCAACTCCACCAGCATTAAAGCCAGTTGTTTCAGTATCAAATACCACAAAAGTTGTTTCTTTTAAAGGTAAATCACTTTTTCTGACAACAATATTTACAGTATCATCTACTAGGGTTAATTCTGTTCCATATAATCCTTTAAAATATTTACTAGGATCATCCTGTTTTTTATTATATTTAGTTATTATTGAATAAGCTATAGGGAATGCTTGACAACCATTATGGTCAGTGATTGCGACTCCTCTATATCCCATTTCTATAGCTTTTGATACTAATTCGCATGTATGCTCTCCTAAATCAAGTTTAGTAACTCCATCCATTTGGCTCATCATAGTATGAGCATGAAGCTCTACTCTTTTTTGAGGAGCATCATCGACTAATTTATTTTCTTCTTTTTCTAGAGTATTTATATCTCTTATTGTAAAAGTTAATTCTTTAGAATAAGCATCATCTTTAACGTTTCCTTTTAATAAATACCATTTATTTTTCTTAATACTACCTTTTATTTTGTCTAATTCTTCTTTAGTATTTACAAACATTTTAGCATACATACTATCTGTGTAGTCTGTTATTTTAAGAGTAATTATTTTTAAATCTGTTTTAGTATCTCTTATGTCTATATCAGCAAATACATAAGCTTCTACTACTACATTATTACAAGCACTATTGATGTTTTTAATTAAAGTGATATCTTCTTTTATTTCCATTCCAAGGATTACATTAGTTTTATCTTCTGTAATTCTTGGTTTTCTTTCAAAATTGAAACTCTTTTTAGGCGGTTCTTCTATATGTACTTCATGTGGGATATTTATATTATCAACACTTAAACTTTGATTAATTAAATCATCTACTTCTTTATTTTCTTTGTGAACTATTTTAGGCTCTACTGTTACACTATAACCCTTTTCCATTAGATATTTAGACAATCCTACTTTTATTTCATTTACTTTATTAGATAAAAGTATACTATCTACTTCTAATATTAAGTAATTATTTTCTAAGTAAGGTTTTATTTCTTTTAAGTTTTCGATAAAAAAGCTTTTATCGTCTAAATTATTCAAGTAATTTAAATAATAGTCTTCTATATATTTCATTTCTTTTACTTTAAGACTTAATTCTATATTGTCTACATCTTTAAAAGTATTTTTCAATAAATCATTAAATTCTATATAAATGTTATAAGGTAAATTACTGTCTAATTCTAAATTGAATATATACTTATTTTCAATATGAATTATTTTATCTAATATACCATTTTTAAAATATGGTAAGTATTCTTCTTTTATGTTTATTTTTTTTAATAGTGCTTCTAAATAATTATTCATATTTTACCTCATCAACTTTCTTAAATAATTATATCATTTAGAAGTAATAAAATAAAGAAAAAACTTGAATTTACTTCTATTAAATTATATAATTAATATGAGGTGAATATATGAAGAAATTATATTTTATGTTAGCTTTTTTGTTATTAGTTTGTGGGTGTGAAAAAAAGAATAACAGTTTAGAATGTTCTATCAATAATGATGTAGATTTATATAGTAATAGTGTAGTAATTAAAGTAAATGATGATAGTATTATAATTGAACAGTCTTTTAATGTTAGAGATGAATTTAAGGAATTAGTTGGTGATTCTTTATTTGATTCTGTTATTGAAAGCTATACTTTGTTTGACAAAGATAGTATTAAAGTAGATAGTAAAAAGTCAGATAATGGTTTTAACGTTAATATCAAAATTGATAAAACTAAAATGAATGATGACGCTAAAAATGATATTATTAGTTTATTTAATATTGATACTAATAAGAATATTGATGAAATTAAAAAGTCTTTAGAGACTGATGGATATACGTGCAAATAAAAATGTTAGATTTTCTAACATTTTTTTATTCTTTTATCATTTCTAATAAAGTTTCTTCACTTATTATTTCAATTCCTAATTCTTTTGCCTTTACATTTTTACTAGATGTAGAATTAATATCATTATTTATCAAATAATTTACTTTATTAGAAATAGCTTTTACTACTTTGCCACCATTTTCTTCTATATATTCTACTAATTTATCTCTATTTTCAAAATGATTTAAGCTTCCTGTAATAACAAATGATAAACCATTTAATATCTTGTTTTTTTCTAATGATGTTTTAGGAATATTTATTTCTTGTTTTAATTCTTCTAGTTCTTTTAAGAATATTGGATTGGAAAACTCTAACTCCCATTCTTTAGCAATAATTTCTCCTACTCCAACAATTTTATTCAATTCATCAAAAGATAAATTGCATATTTTTTCAAAATCATTGTTAAAATGATTACATATTAATTTTGCTCTAGAAAAACCAATATCAGGAATACCTAATGAATAAATAAAGTTAGCTAATTTTACATTTCTAGATTTTTCAATAGATTCTATCATATTGTTATATGACTTTTCACCAAATCCCTCAAAGTTAATTATTTTTTCTTTATATCTATCTAAACGATATAAATCAGCATAACTTTTTACCAAACCTTCATCAATTAATTTACTTAAAATAGCATCTGATATTCCATCAATATTCATAGCATTTCTACTTACAAATAAGCTTAATCTTTTTAAAAGTTTTGCAAAACAAAATTCATTAACACAATATAAATATTCTACATCATTAGTTTCTATAATTTCTGTTTTTTCACCACAAACAGGACAAGTTTTAGGAATAACAAGATTATTACTTTTAGTATCATTACTAGCAACCTGTGGAATAATCATATTTGCTTTATATACGTTTATAGTATCTCCTATTCCTAGTTTTAATCCTTTTAAGATTGATACATTATGAAGAGATGCTCTACTAACTATTGTTCCTTCTAACTCTACTGGTTCAAAAACTGCGACAGGATTAATTAATCCTGTTCTGGAGGCCATCCAATCTACTTCTTTTAAAGTAGTAGCTGCTGTTTCATCTTTCCATTTAAAAGCAATTGAATGTTTAGGATATTTGGCAGTACTACCTAAACTATTTCCATATTTTATATCATTATATGTTAAAACTAAACCATCTGATGGTATATCATAACTTTTTACTTTTTCTTTAAATTCTAAAACTTTTTCTTCTATTGTATCTTTAGTTACTTTAAAGTGTTCAACTACTTCAAATCCTAACGTTCTTAACCATTCAAAGCATTCGCTTTTTAAATTAGGTATATTATCTGCTTCTATTAAAGCAAATATAATACAGTTAACACATCTTTCAGCAGTTACACTACTATCTAATTGTCTAACAGATCCAGAACATAAATTTCTAGGATTTTTATATTGAAAAGAATCGTCTTTTACTTCTTCATTCATTCTTTTAAAATCAGAATATTTTATTATGGCTTCACCTCTAACTACTAGTCTTCCTTTATAAGGAATAGTTAATGGAACATTTTTAAATTGTTTTACGTTTTCTGTAACAACTTCGCCAATAAGACCTGTACCTCTTGTTACTCCACTAACTAGTTTACCCATTTCATAAGTTAAAACTATAGTTAAACCATCTAATTTCCATGATAACAAACCTTCTTTATCACCAAGGAAGCTTGCTAATTCTGAAACTTGTTTAGTCTTAGATAATGATAACATAGGGGCTGGATGTTCTACTTGTTTTAAAGAACTAGATATTTCTGGTTCTACATTAATTGTCGGGCTATTAGAAAGTACCATATTTGTTTCTTCCTCAAGTACAACAAGTTCATCATATAATTTATCATACTCATAATCAGTCATAATTGAAGTACTTTTTTGATAATATGATTCGGAAGCTTTATTAAGTATTTGTATTAATTCTTTCATTCTATTTATCTTGTTTTCCATATTTTGCTCCTTTATTTTTACTTCTATTAAAATTATATCATTTCTTGCTTTATTTTTCATTAACTTATTTATTTTTTAACAAAAAAGGTTATTAACAAGTTATGTTAACAACCTAATTATTATATATTTTCTTCTCTTAAAGCTTCTAATATATTTTCTTTCTTGATTTTACTACTAGCATACATCATACTAATTAATACTATTACAAATACACCTATTATGGCGATTAGGATACTTTTCCATGGTATTAATACTTGTTTAAATGAGTTAATTGTTCCAAATGAATTATGAAGTAACAATATAACTATTAATGATACTGGTATACCATATAAAAGTGATTTTAAACCAAAGAATAAACTTTCAAAATATAGTATTTTATTAAAGCCATTAGGTGTTAAACCTATACTTCTTAACATTGAAAATTCTTTTCTTCTTAAATTAATACTAGTATTTATTGTGTTAAACACACTAGTAACTCCTATTAGTGTAACTAATGAAATAAAGCCATATAATAATATTTTAACAACAATAACTATATTAGTAATAAGTTTTAAATCTTCTTTTACGTTATAGGCATAAAGTCTTACATTATCATCATCTTTTGTATTTTCAACTATCTTTTCTAACAATGGCCATACTTTACCATATTTTGGAGCTTTAATGAAAGTTGAAAATTCATTGGAATAATATAATGGTGTATCTATTTCATATTTAATAGCTAAATCCTCTGATATAATGATTGAAACATTATATCCACTTGAATTTAAATCTATAAATTTTGGTAACTTATCAGTATAATATAAATTGTTAAGTGGTAATCCTACTTCAATTGTTCCCCATTTCCAGCCATCTTCTTCATAATGGCTTTCTGTTACTTTATATAATTGTAAATCAACATTTTTACCACTATAAGGTATATCTTTCATCTTTTTTCTTTTACCATCATTATAACTAATGTATTCATTCTTATTAACTATAATTACTCTATCTTCTTTTAGACCAATTTCTTTCTTATATTTTTGATAATCTTCATTGCTTAAAATTGTTATAAATGTATTTAAGTAACCATTTTCAAAAGAAGTATCACCACCTTGAACTTCATCAAGTGTAATTTCTTTAACGTTTGGTTTTGTGTAAAAGTCATCATCCTGTTTTTTTACATATAAATCAGATATTCGTGATACTGTAATTGCTTCTTTTACTTCTTCATGGTTAAGAGCCTCTTTAATTAAATTTAAATATTGGTCTTTATCTAGTATTTTAGTAGCGTCTAATGAATATGAATATACTTGAATATCATAGTCAGGAATATCTGTCATATCAACTGCTGTATCTAATCCATATTCTGTAAATGCACTAAATGAAATAAACAAAACAATACTTATAAATAAGGAAATAATAGTAACCCTATATTTTTTCTTATTTCGCTTCATGTTTTTTAAAGCTAATTCACCTTCTACACCAAATATTTTACTAATAAATTTTGGTGTTTTTAATTTACTATTTTTTATTTTAATATCATCGTTTTGTCTAATAGCTGTTATAGGACTTACACGTGATGCGATTTTACTTGGAATATAAGCTGAAACAAAAATTGTAATAATCATAAATATAACAGGAATTATCATAAACAAAGGATATATACTTAAAGCTAGTGGATATGAGAATAAGTTAGGAAGTAATTTATTAATAATTATTAATACTGTACCTATTCCGACAATACCACTTAATATACCAAGAGGTATTCCAATTAAAGCAACAATAAAGGCTTCAAAAAATACTGTTTTTGCCAATTGTTTACGAGTTGCGCCTATACTTGAAAATAACCCAAATTGTTTTTTCCTTTCCATAACTGAGATTGCAAATGAATTATATATTACAATAATACAAGCTATTGAAACAAGTGTTAATATAATTGTTATAACTCCAGCCATACCACTTAATATATTAGAATATCTACTTGCGCCACTTAATGAAAGAAGTGAATCATTATATTCGACGTCTTCATAACATTCATTAGATACTCTTTCACATAGATTTTCATAACCTAATGATTTTGCAATATCTGAACTTACTTTATATGTATTTCTTGGATTTTTGTAATTAACTAGAACTTTAGCAAAGTTATTTCCTTCTACTTTACTTTTAGTAAAAGCCATATAAGCAGGATCACTATAAGACTCTGTTATATCTCTTTCAATTATTCCTACTACTTTATATTCTTTAGTACTAATATTTTCTAAAGTTTCTTCAAAATCATAGGAATCTTTAAATGTTTGAATTTGACCATTTAAGTAACGAGTACCAACTTTTAAAGTAATTATATCGCCTACTTTAATATCAACTTTTTCGTTAAATAAATGTTTTGGTAAAACTATTTCACTATCGTTTTGTGGAATAGTTCCTTCTACTAATTTCAAGTTACTAAAGTAGTTATCACTTGCTGTTACTACTTCAATATAAGGATTTCTACTATCATTTAATTCTTCAATCTTAGCATATCCTAATGGATATATATAGTTATATGATTCAACTTTATTATTATTTTTAATTAGATTTAATTTGTCATAATCCATATTGATTATAACGTGTTGACTACCATTATTATTAATTATTTCTTTTATTGTATTATCTCTGATAGTTGAAAAAAGTAAACCAATACCTACCATCAAAGCAGTCGATAAAATTACACCAATTATAGTAACGATAGTTCTTTTTTTATTCATTTTTAAATGCTTAATCGTTAATTTATTCAAAATATTCATTATTTTACCTTCTCATCTGATATGATTTTTCCATCTTCGATAGTTATAATACGATCAGCACTTAAAGCTAAATTATGATCATGAGTAATCATAATAATAGTTTGTTTATATTTTTCATTAGATAGTTTTAGCAAGTCAATTATTTCTCTACTTGCTTTACTATCTAAGTTACCTGTCGGCTCATCAGCCAAAAGAATACTAGGTCTATTCATTAAAGCTCTACCTATTGATACTCTTTGTTGTTGACCACCAGATAGTTCATTAGGTAAATGATTTACACGACTTTTTAAATTAAGTGTTTCGATTAATTCATTTAAATATTCTTCATCTGGTTTTTTATTATCTAAAAGAATTGGTAATGTCATATTTTCTTTAACATTTAAAATAGGTATTAAATTATAAAATTGATAAATAAGGCCTACTTGTCTTCTTCTAAATATAGCTAAATTATTTTCGTTTAATTTATATACATCTTCGCCATCTACATAAACTTTACCACTAGTTGGCCTATCTACTCCACCTAAAATATGAAGTAATGTACTTTTCCCTGAACCAGAAGAACCTACAATAGCTACAAATTCTCCTTTTTCAACGCTAAAACTAACTTTGTCTAAAGCTTTTACTAAGGTATTACCTTTACCATAATTTTTACTTAAATTTTCTACTTTTAATATTTCCATACATCTCTTTCCTTTCATATTGATTATATTAAACTTATATTACGAATAAATGACTTTTATAATTACAATTATGTCACTTATAAAATTTTATCTTGAAAGTTGTATATTTGTTTTTCTCACTTGTAACTTCAATAATACCATTTTCTTTTTCTATTATTGTTTTAGCCATGTTAAGACCAATTCCTATACTTTCTTTATTATTTTCGCCTTTATAAAACCTTTCAAATATATGATTTATATCATCTTTACTTATTCCTTCACCATTATCGGTTATATTTATTTCTGTATATATAGGATTATCTAATACATCTATTTTGATTTCACCATTTATCTTAGTATGTTCATAAGCATTCTTTAAAATATTAATAAGAGCTTCTATTGTCCAGTTTAAATCAACTTTTATAAATAAGTCATTAGGACTATTTATAATTAGTTTTTGATTTTTAAGTTCAATTGGTATTTTTAAAGGTTCAACTACTTTTTCTATTAAATTATTTATATTAATTTTTTCTTTTTTTAGTTTTATAGTTCCACTATCAAGTCTAGATATTTTTAGTAAGCTAGTTACTAACCATTCTATTCTTTCTAATTGTAACCTATTTTTATTTAAAAATTCTTTTCGTTTTTTCTTATCTAAATTATCATCTAATAACAAATCATTAATTACATACATAGATGTTAATGGCGTTTTTATTTGATGAGAAATATCTGATAGAATTACTTCTAAGTTCTTTTTTTCTGATAGTGTATTTTCTTTTTCTTCTTTTAAAAGCATTGTTATTTTGTATATATCATTTTTTAATTTTGATAATTCATCTTCATTATAATCTCTTATATCAAATGTATCTTTATTATTTAATATATCTTTTATATATTTATCTATTTGCTTTATTTTTCTATTTTCATTAATGACATACAAAACATAAATAAAAACCAAAGATAATACAAACACAAGGTATTTAATTATTTCATCTTTTAATAAATTGTTATTTTCTACATCATAATAAGAAATAATATCAGTATTATCTAAGCCATACTTTTCTAATATTGTTCTATCAACATTTTTTTTATTTTGAATTAAATCTTCTATTATTTCTTTTTCTAATTCTGGATGTTTTTCTATTATTGCATTTATTATGTAAGCATTATTATTTATAATGTTATTTCGATATATTTTCGTTTTTTCATTAAATATTATAATTATTTGTACTAAGCCTAATAGAAAAACTAATGTAAATAGAATAAAATATATTTTTCTATTTTTCATTGTACACTCCTATTTTATAACCTACTCCTCTTACTGTTTCAATAATACGTGGAGCTGTTGGATTATCTTCTATTTTTTCTCTTATTCTTTTAATATAAACGGTTAATGTATTATCGTTTACGTATTCTTCATTAACATCCCATATATCAGCAAGTATTTTTTCTCTTGTAAAAACTACATTAGGATTAAGCGCTAATGTCAAAAGTATTTTATATTCAAGAGCAGTTAACATAACATCTATATTATTTTTAAATACTTTAGCCTGATTTAAATCAATAGTTATATCTTTTATTTTTATTATATTTGAATTATTTTTATTATTTCTTCTTAAGACATTTTTGATTCTTGATATTAATTCTCTTGCTTTAAATGGTTTAGTGATATAATCATCTGCTCCCATATCAAGGCCTCTTACTATTGATACTTCTAAATCATTGGCGGTTAAAAAGATAATGGGTACATCTTTTTTTGCTTTTAATTCTTTAAATAAATCAAACCCATTTTTGTCTGGTAAATTAATATCTAATAAAACAATATCTATATCATTATCATATAAATCAAGACCAATTTTTGCATTTTTAGCTTCTAATACATTAAAAGATTCTTGTTCTAAATAATAAGTTAGCCCCATTCTTATTGCTTCATCATCTTCAATAATTAATAAATTCATAATATCACCACTTTAATTATATATTATTTTTAATGATTTTTAGTGAAAAATTTGTAAGAAAAAAAGAATATTTATTTTAATCGATATTCTTTATCTCTATTTTTTATTTCTTTTTTATATTCTTCATGTTTTTTTAAAACTTTTCTTAGTTTATCTGTACCATAATATTGAATTTTCAAGTTTTCTTTCCATTGCATTAATAACTGTTTTAATTCTTTGTTTGTACATGACTGACCTTCTTTTGAAAGAATTGAATCTATCTCGTAAGTAGAAAATAGTTTTAAATATTTAGCTTTACATTCTTCATCATCTCTAGCTAATATTAATATAAATCTTCGATCATTGAGTATTTCTTTGATTTTTGCTGGTGTATCACTATAAAGGGTACGTAGTTTTCTTACGCTTTCTCTATTTTCTTCAATTATTACGATTGAACCCTTATAATTTCTACCAGTTCTATTATTTATTTCTTCTAAAATCGATTTATTTTTGTTAAGATAATCTTCTATTTGTTCTTGAAAATACTCTCTAACTTCATTTGAATTAGCAAAATGATTCATAGTATAGGCATCTAATCTTCTTGGGTCAGTTGGGCATGTAAGTTTTAAATAATTAATTCCATTAGGAAGTGGTTCTTTTCCTAAAAGTAAACATAAACTCCTCATAGTATCACCTGGCTATATAATAACAAAAGAAAACTAATGTGTCAAATTATTTAAAATATCCTAATTTCTTTACTTTATTATATATTAGAACATGTTGTTATAGTCCTTAGTGCTCCTGCTATAACATACAAGAATGATTCACGCTAATTATATCTAATAATAGTACATATTTATATTCTATACAATAAAAAACTACAATATTTCTATTATAGTTAAGCTTGTATTTTTATCAATTTTCCATTATTTTAAAGTATTCACCAGAATCTAAATATAAAATTCCCTTTTTATTTTCTAAATTTTTAACTATATCTATATAACTATTTATACTTTCAAATTTATATAAAGTTAAATAAACATAATTATTATCGTTCATAGTAAGCAAAAATCTTTCACTATCAACGTTATTAGGATTATATTCTATTTCTGATATTCTTTTTAAAATATCAATATCAACCTTTCTCATTTTATTTAAAAAGTCAGTATAAATAGTATCAGGAACATAATTAATAAGAACTGGTGCATCTAAACATTCTTCTACTTCTTTTCCATTTAATAAAACTGTTTTGTTTAAGGAAGCTTTATAAAATAGTGGTCTATTTTCTTCTACTTCTATATATACTTCTTTTCTATTTTTTTTATATACTTTAGCTGAATTTATATAAATATTTTCTTCAAGTCTTTCTTTTATTGCTCTAGATGAATTAGTAGCGGTTACAGGATAATCAGAAAGACGTGCTATTTCAATTATTTCTTCATCTGATAAAAAGTTATTATTTGTAATATATATATTGGTAATTCTTTGTTTTAGAAAGCTATCTACACCTACATATATTATATATACAACCAAAAGAAAAACAACTAAATTTTGATATTTAATTCTATATTTTTTAGTTTTTTTCTTTTTCATAGTATCACCTATTCTACAATTTCTTGTTCTATTTTTAAGTCAATCCCATATTCTTTTTTTACTTTTTCTTTTATTTCAAATATTAATTTTTTTATATCTTTTCCTGTAGCTTTACCAGTATTTATGATGAAATTCGCATGTTTTTCACTGACTTTAGCTCCATTAACACTTTTACCTTTATACCCAATAGCTTCTATTAATCTGCCCGCATAGTCATTCTCTGGATTTCTAAATACACTACCTGCACTTGGATATTCTAATGGTTGTGTTTCAAGTCTTCTTTGTTTTCTATCTTCCATTATTTCTAATATTTCATTTTTTTCTTTTTTATCTAATTTTAAAGTTACTTCTAAACATATAAATCCACTATTTTTCATTAGAAAACTAGTTCTATAATGAAAATCTAGTTCTTTATTATTCATTGTAATAACATGATAGTCTGGTGTTAAAACTAAGATATCTTTTACTATATATCCCATATCACTTTTATAAGCACCAGCATTCATGTATATAGCTCCACCAACAGTTCCTGGTATCCCTGATGCGAATTCTAAACCACTAAGTCCTAAATTGGCAACTTTATATGAAAGTTTTATTAAGCTATATCCTGCTCCTACTGTTACTAAATTATCTTCTATTTTTAAATTATTAAATTCATCTAATTTAATTAAAATACCATCATAATATTTTGTAAATATTAAATTAGAACCATTTCCTATTATTTTGTATTTTATATCATTATCATTTAGAAATTTTAATAATTTAATTAATGATTCAGTATCTTTTGGATAAACTAACCCTTTAGCTTCTTCTTGAAGCTTGTAAGTTGTATATTTTTTTAAATCAACATTAGATAATACTTTACCAATCTTTAATTTTTTTATCTCACTTATTATATTCATATTATTTACCATCTACTAACTTTCTAATTTCATTATAAATTAAAGTAGCACTTTCTCTTACATCTAATGCTTCTAAATTGCTTTTCATGACATTTAATTTTACTTCATCATTTAATAATTTGTCAACTGTTCTTACTAGAATATCACCTTTTAAATCCTTTTCTTCTATCATAATTGCAGCATCGTTTTTAACTAAATCTAAACCATTTTTATATTGATGGTTATCTGGAACATAAGGGCTTGGTATTAAAATAGAAGGAATTCTTAAAGCAATTATTTCGCTTAATGTACTAGCACCACATCTACTAATAATTAAATCAGCTTTTTTCATAATTCTTACTTGATTTTCAATATATGGTACTACTTTTACGTTTTTAGAAAATTTGTTTTTACTTATTTCTTCATAAGAATCTTTACCAGTTACGAATAATATCTCATATTCTTTATTATTAAATAAACTCATTGTTTTAACTAAAAACTTATTTACATTAGCTGAACCTAATGAACCCATAACAATATAAACTAATTTTTTGTTTTCGGTCAAATTTAGTTCTTTTTTGTTCATAGCATTAGCTTTTACTGCATTTTCACTGCATGGATTACCAGTAAACACTACTTTTTCTTTAGGAAGTAAATTCATTGATGATTTAAATGAGACTGCTATTTTATCTACATACTTACTTAAAAATTTATTACATTTTCCTGGAACACTATTTTGTTCATGAATTAATGTTTTATATTTTAGATTATGAGCAGCATATATAACTGGACCAGTTACATAACCACCAACACCAATTACGATATCAGGATTAAATTCTTTTATCATCTTTTTGCATTCTTTATAGCTTGTATAAAATGTTTTAATTGTTTTAAAGTTTTTTAATAGTTTTTTTCTATTAAAACCATATATTGTGATAGTTTTAAAAGGAATATTATATTTAGGAATTATGTCTTTTTCCATACGATTATGAGTTCCTATATATAAAAATTCACTATTAGGTTCTTTTTCTTTTATTTTATTTATGATGGCTAAAGCTGGATATATATGTCCACCAGTACCACCTGCACTTATAACAACTTTCATCCTATCACTCCATTCATATTATACCATAATTATATTCATTTACCAATAAATTTAGAAAGACTTAAGAAAAAGAGTGACTTTTTTGTCACTCTTATTCACTTACTACTTCTACGTTTCCCCTACTGGTTACTACTGTACCTGTTACAAAATTATAATCATCCGAATACTTTCCATCTAAAATATTATCCCAAGCAAAGGAATTATTGGTTTTATTAATTATTTTTGTTAAATTATCATTACCATTTAATGCAGCATAGTCTATAGATGTAACATTCTTTGGTATTGTAATAGTAGTTAATTTATTATTAGCAAACGCACTATTTCCAATATAAGTTACACTTTCTGGTATTGTTACACTAATCAATTGATTATCGGCAAGTGCTACTTTAGATATAGTTGTGACAGTATCTGGTATTACGACATTTTCTCTGTTTTTACCACCATATCCTATTAAATTACTGTTATCTATTTCTGCAATTCCATCTTGGTTACTATCTGTTCTATTATATATAAAGGCTTTTTCATCTGGTAATAAATTATTATTAAATGCTTGCTCATCTATTGTTACAACAGTATTTGGAATCTCTATATCAGTTAATTTGTTATTTTGAAATGCACGTGTGTGTATAGCTATAACACTATCAGGAATTGTTACACCATTTATATTACAATTTTCAAACGCTGAAATTGTAATATAAATTACATTGTTTGGAATAACAACATTATCTTTATTTGCGCCTCCATAGCTTACTAATCTCGTTTCATCTATTATTGGTACGCCATTATCATCAATGCCATCCAAAGAGTATATAAACGCTTGATCATCTGGTAATTGATTATCATTAAATATTCCACGACCAATTCCTTCTAACCCACTTGGCATTTTTACATTGGTTAGTTTATTACCCATAAATGCGTAATCTTTAATAAACGTAACACTATTAGGAATAACAACACTTTTTAACTGCTTATTAGCAAATGCACTAGGGCCAATAAATTTTACTTCTAAGTCATTTATTGTAGAAGGTATTACAACATCAATTCCTCCTATGCTTACATCATAATCTGTTATTTCAATAAATTCTGTAGTTAAAACAGAAACTATTTTATCTGAAATAAAAGTGTCTAAATCAATATATTGCATAATGCTGTGAACATTAACGTATTTATTTAAGTCAAGTCCATTTGAATCAACGATTTCGTTATTACAAAATTTTATTGCCCACTCTTCAGTATTACTTGATTTAAAATAATTTACGCAATTTTCTCCAGCAACATAACTAGTTTTAGTTTCTACCTTATATGTAAATGCTTTTAAATCAGTTTCTGTCAATATTTGACATTCTCCATTATATTCAGTTGTAGTTGTTTTACCATTATTCTTAACTACGCACCATTTTTCATTATGAATAGCGTAACTTGCTTCGCCATCTTTATTATACTTAATTATTCCACTTAAGTTTTTAGCGTTATTTACTTTAACATTCTCTCCTAAGTCTATTTCTCCATTTTCAAACTCATATGTATATCCAGAATCTGTTAATTTTTCTGGTATATCAAACTTAGTTGCTTCTACTACTCCTTCGGCACTTCTTTCAAATGATGCTTTTTTAGAATCCTCTATTATTCCTGTTATTATTGGGGTTGCAATAACTGCAATTATAGCTAATATTACTATTACCGCTAACAATTCTATTAAAGTAAATCCTTTCTTATTTATACTCATAACTCTCCAACTCCTATCTTATTTAAATTATAAAACATTTTCAATGCTTTTACAAGAAAAAAAGGATGAACTATACAAATACATATTCCTTCTTAATAACAACTTCTTCTTTATTTTTATATTTACTAACTTCACAAGCTTTCTTCAAACTAAGACTTTTTTTAATATCTAGTATTCTTTGATTTTTAGAACCTCTAAAAATAACATCGAAACTTTTTTCTTCCAATATAAATTTTCCATCAACTAAGACATCAATAGTATTTAGAAGTTCTAATAGTTTTTTATTACTTCTAGTCATAATAAGTAATTGTTCAAAAGTAAATCCAGTATAACACCATATATTCATGCCCTTACTTTTAATATATTTAGCAAGAGACAAAACAGCATCAACTTGAAATAAAGGATCTCCTCCTGAAAAAGTAATACCATCTTGATTAGACAATAAATCAATTTCTTTTTTTAAATCATCTATTTTTTTTACAAATCCTTTTTTAAAGTCATGTGTTTCAGGATTATGACATCCCTTACAATCATGAGAACAACCTTGTGTCCAAATAACGGTTCTAATTCCTTCGCCATCAACAATACTATCAGTTTGAATTTCACTAGCAAGTCTAATAGTCTCTGCCATGTTTTACACGGTCCTTTTCTTCGGCTCTTTTACCATTATTGAATCTATCTACAGTACCAACTAAATATCCGGTAATTCTTCTAATTCTTTCAAATTTAACACCATCAGCTTCAGTACGATTGCAACCAGGACAAACATCTCCTATTACGCCATTAAAGCCACAAACTGGGTCTCTATCTACTGGATGGTTAATTGCACCATATCCAATTCCTTCTTCTTTCATAATTCTAACAATTTTTTCAAATGCTTCTACATTATCAGCTGTATTACCATCTAATTCAATGTAAGTAATATGACCAGCATTAGTTAAAGCATGATATGGAGCTTCTAGATGGATTTTTTTAGAAACAGAAATATTATAGTAAACTGGAACATGGAAAGAGTTTGTATAATAATCTCTATCTGTAACACCTTTGATTTTTCCATAAATAGCCTTATCTATGTTAACAAATCTACCTGACAACCCTTCTGCTGGTGTAGCTATAACTGAGAAATTCAAATTATATTTTTCGGCATATTCATCAGCTTTTTTACGCATAAAACCAATAATTTCTAGTCCTAACTTTTGAGCTTCTTCACTTTCACCGTGATGTTTACCAATCAAAGCTTTTAAACATTCTGCTAAACCAATAAAACCAAATGTTAATGTGCCATGTTTTAAAACTTTTCTAAGTCTATCAGTATCTTTTAACTTTTCTGAATCAATCCATACACCTTGTCCAAGTAAGAATGGAAAATTATAAACCCTTTTATTACATTGAATTTCAAATCTTTCTAGTAATTGATCTTTAACTAATTCCATTAATTCTTCTAATTCTTTATAGAAACCTTCCATATCTACTTTTTCATTAGTTACTATACCATGTTTAATACCAAGTCTTGGTAAATTAATTGAAGTAAATGATAAATTACCACGTCCTGGAGTAATAGCTTTATCAGGATCTACAACGTTTCCTAAAACTCTAGTACGACATCCCATATAAGCAACTTCTGTATTGTAGTCTCCTTCTTTGTAATACATTTTATTATATGGTGAATCAATGAATGAGAAATTAGGGAAAAGTCTTTTTGCAGAAACACGACAAGCTAATTTAAATAAATCATAATTTTTATCTTCAGTATTGTAATTAACGCCCTCTTTTACTTTAAATATTGAAATAGGGAAAATTGGTGTTTCTCCATGACCTAAGCCAGCTTCAGCCGCTAATAAATAGTTTTCAATAACCATTCTACCTTCCATAGATGTATCAGTACCAAAGTTAATTGATGAGAATGGTACTTGTGCCCCCGCTCTAGAATGCATTGTGTTTAAATTATGAATAAATGCTTCCATCGCTTGATAAGTAATTCTATTAGTTTTAAGAATTGCTTTTTCATAACTCATGTTAATTGCTCTTATAACTTGTTCAGAATCTTTTCCTAACTCTAATAGATTAGTTAAATCATCATCCATACTTTCTAGTTTATCAATTTCTTTAATGAATTTTTCAAATTTAATAAATTTAGTATAATCATTATAATCTAATATATCATATAATGTTTGTTTAAATTGTTTTTTGAATGTTTGTAATACACCAGGTGCCATATAATAATCAAATGCTGGGATACTTTGACCACCATGTTGATCATTTTGATTACTTTGAATAGCAATTGCGGCAAGTGCACTATAAGACATAATATCTTTAGGCGCTCTTAAATGCCCATGACCTGTTGAAAAGCCATCTTTAAACAATTTATTTAAATCTATTTGACAACAAGTAGTAGTGCCCATTGGTAAAAAGTCCATATCATGAATATGAATATCTCCATTATCATGAGCATCAGCAAATCTTTTTTTAATTAAATAAGCTTTTGTAAATTCTTTTGAAACAGTTGAGCCAAATTGTAACATTGTACCCATAGCTGTATCACCATCTACATTGGCATTTTCTCTTTTAGCATCATCTTCAGAAGCTGATTTTAATCCTAAACCTTCTATAACTTTTAAAAACTTATGTTGCTTTTTATCATCAAAAAATGCTTGTCTAGATTGACTTCTTCTTTCACGATATTCAGAGAATGATTCATATACATCAGTATATCCTTTTTTCTTAAGTTCATCTTCTATCATATCTTGAATAGTTTCTATTTTTATTTTTTCTTCATTTTTATATTCTTTTTCTATATTTTTAAGAACACACATAAATACTTTATTAATATCTTTTTCAGTGTATTTCTTTTCATCATCAATAGTTATACTATCAAAACCTTTTTTTATAGCCATGGCAATTTTAGTACCATCAAAATCTACTTTTTTGCCATTTCTTTTAACAACTTTTAAATCATTTAATGTAATCTCTTCTATCATTTAACTTCCTCCTACCTTATATACATTATTACACAATAATAATAGTTTGTAAATACTTTTTTTATTATTTTGTTCGTTATTTTTTTTACATTTACGTTTTGCCCTTATTTTTCAATAAATAACAATTTCAAAAAAATTATTTTTACTAAAAAATGTATTTTTTTATTTTTTAACTTTTTTATTTTTTAGTTAAAATATGCATTTTGCCTTTTAAATATAAGTGTTTTAATGTTTTTTTAACATTTTTTACTTTTTTTAACTTTTAATTAAATTATACATTTTTGATTTTATATTTATTTGATTTTTTATCATTTTTTTGTTTTTTTGTTTTTTTACTTTTTTTATATTCAATGATTTTTGTTCGCCTTTTTTACTACTTAAAAAATGCACGAATTATGTGCACCTTTTTAGTTATTTAGATATATATAACTTTTCATTTTTATAAAGTTTAATTAAATAACTACCATCTTTTTGACACTCGTAAATTAGTTTAACATCTTTAACTACTTTACTTTCGATATATTCTAACCACTTATCTTTTTTAGAACTCGCTACATAACCAATAATACCATTATTTGTTTTTACTTTATACCATGTATATAATTCTTTATCAATTATTTCTAATACATTATAATACTCGTTATAGTAAACATCTCCTAAAACATTACTTACCTCATCTGGTAATGCACGAATATTTATTTGATTAACAAGTATTTTGATTTGATTTTTTGTTTCATCTAAACCATTATCATAGTTTAAATATGTAGTAGTAACTTCGCCAGTCGCATATTTTCTAGGATTAACACACTCATTATTAATAGTAGCTTCTAAATGAACATGAGTTCCATAGGTCCTATCAGTAATGCTTTTTTCAGATAAAACTAGTCCTGTATTTCCTTGTAAACCAATAACACTATTTTCATCAACTATTTGATTTAAACTAACTAATACACTATCTAAATGACATAGTCTAAGAATAATCAAATTATTATCATCATAAGTTTCAATCCAAACTTGATTTCCGCCTAATTCATCGATACTCATTTTGACATTTTTACCAGTAATAGAAATACATTCATAAATACCATTAGAATACCATACACTTTGTTTTTCTAAAAAAGTATTATAATTTATACTGTCTTCATGTGATTTAAATTTGTTGATAATTTTAATAACTTTTCCTTTACCATTTATTTTAATTTCTGATTTATGAACTCCTGAATAGTCTTCTGCACCTCCATGGGTTATATAGTCTTGAGTAATAGATCTTTCACTACCTAAATATTTCATACATCATCCCTCTTAATTTCTACAATTTCTGAATCTAAAGACTTAGGAGTATAATTGATTATTTTTTGATTTTTTAAAACATCGTATATTGATGGTGCACCAATTAGACTAAATAAACTAACCCAACATGATTCAATAAAATTGAAATCATAGAAATAAATAGAAAAAGGAATACCAATAATAAATGAAAAAGCAAAATTAAGTAAACCTATTTGATAATTTTTATTAACGAATGCAAAATGTTTAAATTTTTGAATAATTATCATAACAATAGAACTAACAATAACACTAACACTAAGTAATTCAAGAATGCTTTCTTTAACTATTTCCATATTACTCCTCCTTACTAGATAGAGGTAATTTTTCTAAATCTCTTTTTAATGATTCCACTACGCCATTACCACCTAAATTGTGATATTCAATATAAAGTTCATTCATTATTTCTTTTTCATAAATTGATATTTTTCCTCTTGATTTATAAATGTTATAATTTTCAATAATTTTACTTTTTAATAAAACTTCTACTCCTTTAGTAGTTGAAGACAATACTTTTTTATAATCAGATAATTTTTTCATAAATAGTGTTAATAATGATATTAGAATACCAAATAAAAATTCAATCCAATAATGAACTATAAATTCCATATACTTCCCTCTATTCTATTATGTTATATGAATAATATTTTTTTTTGTAACGATTTATAACTATGAAATAATTAATTTGAATATATTTATATAGGTGATTTGGTGAAAAAGTTATGCTTAATTATATTTTTACTATTAATTAGTGGCTGTACAGTTAAAGAAAAAACTAAAACTATTATTGAATATGAAAATAATTATGTAGTTAGTATTAACTATCCAATAACTAATATTAAAAAACTAGATAATAAAATAGTTAAATATATAAATAAAGAATATAATGATTTTAAAAAAAATAATTCTAATTATAATTTAGAATTATCTGAATTAAATATTAATGGTAGTTATGACATAGTAAATGATAGATATGTAAAAGTATATATAGAAAAGTATGTTTACTCAAATAAGATAGAAAATTTTCAAAATATATCGTTTAATTTTGATATTAAAAAAAATAAGTTTGTTAATGACATTGGTATAACTGAAATAAAAGAAAAAAAGTGTATAAAATATACACCTTCTAATAAAATAATAAACTCTAATAAAAAAGTAATTGCGCTTACTTTTGACGATGGACCAAGTATTTATACAGAAAGTGTATTAAATGTGCTTAATGAATATAATGCGCGTGCTACATTCTTTGTTATTGGCAGTAAGGTTAAATATTATAGTGATACTTTAATTAATTTATTAGATAGTGGTAATGAAATAGGAAATCATACTTATAATCATAAATTGCTTTCCAAACTTAATGATGATGAACTATTAAATCAAATAAATAAAACACAAGAAATAATCAAAGAATATACTGGTTTTACACCTACTTTATTTAGACCAAGTTATGGTTCTATAAAAAAATCGCAAAAGAGTATGATTGATTTAAATATTATTTTATGGAATGTTGATACTTTAGATTGGAAATATAAAAATAGTAAAGTGATTGCTAATAGGGCTTTAAGTAAAGCTAAAGATGGCTCTATTATATTAATGCATGATACTCACAAAAGAAGTGTTGAAGCTTTAAAAATAATTTTAAATGAATTAAAAGATGAATATGAATTTGTAACTATTAGCGAATTATTAAAAATTAGAATGTTAAGAAGTACAAATGAAGAATGAAATTAAATTAATTGATTATGAAATAATTGGTTCTTTATTATTTATTGGTACTTTATTTATTAGTGTTATTTTATCATATAATGAAAAGCTTAGATTAGAAAAAAAAGAGCCTTTATTTGATAATAAGACTCAAAAAAATATATTAATTGTAAATAAAATTGTAGTTTTAGGTATTGTTATATTTTTTCTTTATATTAATTATGAACATTATAAAGTAGCTTTATTTAAAAATGAAGATACTTATAATTATAAGGTTCAGTTAATTCCTTCTTTTTTAGCTATTTTAGCTGCTTTAATTATTTTATATTTAGTTCTTAAAGATAACAATATATCTGATATAATCGATAATCCAGAATTATAAACTATTCACTTGTTATTTCGACATTACCAGCGCTATTTTCTACTGTGCCTGTTACAAAATTATAGTCAGTAGATGATACACCATTTATAATACTTCCCCAATCAAATGCTTGTTCTGTTTTATTAATTATTTTAGTTAAATTAGGATTTGAATTAGGATTTGAATTGCTGTCTTTATAAAGCGCGCCCTTATATATGTCAGTAACACTTGACGGTATAATAATATTGGTTAGTTGATTTTGCGAAAATGCAAACATTCCTATCGTCTCAAGACCATTTGATAATGTTACACTAGATATTTGATTTAAAGTAAAAGCATAATTTCCTATACTTTTTACTGTACTTGGTATTACTACACTTCTTATATCTCCTATGATTTTCCCCTTAGCAATTTCATTATCTTCTTTATTACTCATAAATTGAATATTACTTTTACTTAACATTGATGTTTCTGTTGATAAT